>Ga0310121_10000735_pt1 | contig 35236 bp, 26 predicted proteins | sample CB27_Tmax_986_MG_FD_203504 | JGI IMG/M metagenome (GOLD analysis project Ga0310121, IMG submission 203504) | Marine microbial communities from Western Arctic Ocean, Canada - CB27_Tmax_986 | ecosystem: Environmental > Aquatic > Marine > Oceanic | place: Canada: Western Arctic Ocean | collected...
ATGGCGAAGGCGAAATTCGAGCGAACGAAACCGCACGTGAATATCGGGACGATCGGACACGTGGATCACGGCAAGACGACGCTCACAGCGGCGATCACGCAGGTTCTGGCGGGCCAGAATGACGCGGTGGAAGTACGGTCGTTTGATTCGATCGACAATGCGCCCGAAGAGCGGGAACGTGGGATCACGATCGCGGTGGCGCACGTGGAATACGAGACCGGAGAGCGTCACTACGCGCACGTGGACTGTCCGGGTCACGCGGACTACATCAAGAACATGATCACGGGAGCGGCGCAGATGGACGGAGCGGTGCTGGTGGTCTCGGCCGCCGATGGACCGATGCCGCAAACGCGCGAGCATATCCTGTTGGCACGTCAGGTGGGAGTGCCGTCGATCGTGGTGTTTTTGAACAAGGCGGACCTGGTCGACGATGAGGAGCTGCTGGAGTTGGTGGAGCTGGAAGTGAGGGAGCTGCTGTCGTCGTATGATTTTCCGGGAGATGACATTCCGGTGGTGGCGGGCAGTGCGCTCAAGGCGATGGAAGGGGACGAGGCGGCGGCCCAGGGGATCCTGGAGCTGATGGCGCAGGTGGATGCGTATATACCGTTGCCGGAGCGAGATGTGGACCGGCCGTTTTTGATGCCGATCGAGGATATTTTCTCGATCAGTGGACGGGGGACGGTGGTGACGGGCCGAGTGGAGCGTGGGAAGGTCCTGGTGGGGACGGAGATGGAGATTGTGGGGATCCGCCCGACGGTCAAGCGGGTGGTGACGGGAGTGGAGATGTTCCGGAAGTTGTTGGATGAAGGACAGGCGGGAGACAACGTGGGGCTGCTGCTGCGGGGAACGGACAAGGACGAAGTGGAGCGCGGGCAGGTCATTGCAGCGACGGGAACGATCAACCCGCACACGAAGTGCAAGGCGGAGGCGTATATCCTGAAGAAGGAAGAAGGAGGCCGGCATACGCCGTTTTTCAATGGGTATCGGCCCCAGTTTTATTTTCGGACGACGGATGTGACGGGAGATGTGGATTTGCCGGAAGGGACGGAGATGGTGATGCCGGGAGACAACGTCTCGCTGCAGATCAATCTGATTACGCCGATCGCGATGGAGAAGGGACTGCGCTTCGCCATCCGAGAAGGCGGCCATACCGTCGGCGCCGGCACCATTACCGACATTCTCGAGTAGGCGACAATTCCAGGCTGGAAATAGTTTAAAGGGTTAAAGATCCGATGCGGGAAATTATCACTTTACAGTGTGCCGACTGCAAACGGAAAAACTATACGTCTACCAAGAACAAGGCGAATAACACCGAGCGGATTGAGCTGAAGAAATACTGTAGCTGGTGTCGCCACCACACACTCCATAAGGAGACTCGGTAGGGCGACTCTTAGCAGGCCAGTAGCTCCAATTGGTAGAGCGCCGGTCTCCAAAACCGGATGTTGGGGGTTCGAATCCCTCCTGGCCTGCCAGTCATTCTTCCGGTGTTCGATTGCTTTGCTCAGGTGGCAGAGAAGGGTTACGAGGGTTACGTAGGTTGTTATGTTGGAAAAGCTGAAAGCTGCACCAGGGAATCTGGTCAGATTCTACGGCGACGTCAAGGTGGAGTTGAGGAAGGTTACATGGCCCAGCCAGAAAGAAGTCTATGGGACTACTACGGTTGTCATCGCCAGTGTATTCTTCTTCGGTGTTTATCTTTTTCTCGTTGACTTCATCTTGAGAAACGCGGTAGAGCGAATCTTTCAACTATTCCGTTAAACGAGTCAAGGTCTCAACACGCGAATCCCGTTTAGCATAAAGGAGAGACGTCATCAATACCGCACCCAAGGATATGACAGTTCAGACTCCAGGGCTGGGTAAGCAGTGGTACATCATTCACACCTACTCAGGCTTTGAGCACAAGGTAGCCGAGGGCCTCATGAACCGGGTTCAGGCCTATGAGCTCCAGGACATGATTGGCCAGATTCTCATTCCCACTGAGGATGTGGTGGAGATGCGGGGAGGGAAGAAGGTCGTAACCTCTAAACTATTCTTCCCCGGCTATATCCTGGTTGAGATGGATCTCACGGATGAAACCTGGCATCTGGTTCGCAATACGCCGAAGGTCAGCGGGTTTGTCAGCCAGGGGAACAAGCCCACTCCGATGACGGCTGCCGAAGTTGACCAGGTCGTTCACAGGGTTTCGAGCGCGGCCGAAAAGCCGAAGCCAAAGTTCATATTCGAGAAGGGTGAGACAGTCAAGATCATCGATGGACCCTTTTCCAACTTCACTGGAGAGGTGGAGGACGTGAATCTGGACCGTAGTACGTTGAAGGTTATGGTGACCATTTTTGGTCGTGCCACGCCCGTCGAACTGGAGTTCATTCAGGTTGAGAAGGGCTGAAGCTCCACGCTAGGAGCCTGCGCGGTAGAAATGATCGTAGCGAGAAAGCGGGGAATCGAGGCCAGATTTTCTCGATTTCGAGGCATATAGTTGTTCTATTCGTCGAAAAATCGGGGAAATATGGGCCGATTCTACCGTTTCCGCAGTAGATCAATTTCTGCGGCGCAGGCTCCTAATACTGTATCGGAGGTCTGATGGCGAAAAAGATAACGGGAATGATCAAGTTGCAGATTCCTGCCGGAAAGGCGACACCTGCCCCCCCGGTTGGACCTGCTCTTGGTCAACACGGTGTCAACATTATGGATTTCTGCAAGGCTTTCAACGCCAAGACTCAAGGTGACGAAGGCTTGATTATTCCTGTCGTTATCACTGTCTACCAGGACCGCAGTTACAGTTTCATCACCAAGACGCCACCGGCGGCCGTTCTTCTCAAGAAGGCAGCGGGAATCGCGAAGGGCTCAGCGGAGCCCAACAAGTCCAAGGTTGCGCAGGTGACGATGAGGCAGGTAGAGGAGATCGCAAAGTCCAAGCTTCCTGATCTGAATGCCGGAGACATGGAGGCGGCGAAACTGATCATCATGGGAACCGCCAGGAGTATGGGAGTAGAGGTAATCGACTAGAGACCCCTTGGTCGATGAAAAGTTCACAGACTTGTCAAGTTGTGGAAGACAAGAGGAAGTCTCGGGACTTTGAGAGAACACTGGTAGAGGTCGTGCTGAGACCTCGAGCTGCGAGTATCAAGAGAAGTTGACCCCCCCCGGTTGGGGTTGACCTCTCTGATGTCGGCGATGAGGGCGCTTGCTAGCCCGGGCATGGCATCCCTGAGTGGAGAAGGATGTCTGGCCACTTAGCTTGGCGTGCCTGACCGGTGCAGGGAGTTTTTCTGGAGGTGTGACAAGATGTCAGGAAAGGGTTTTCTCGCAGCCAAGGCCAGGGTCGAGACCAGGGATTATAGCCTGGAGGATGCGGTCAAGCTGCTCCGCGAGATCAAGTTCGCGAAGTTCGACGAAATGCTGGAGATTGCTTTGCGCCTGGGAGTCGATCCGAAACATGCCGATCAGATGGTTCGCGGAACCGTTGTGCTTCCCCATGGACTTGGAAAATCGCTTCGAGTCTGTGTCGTCGCTTCAGGCGAGAAAGTGAAGGAAGCAGAGGAGGCCGGTGCAGATGAAGTGGGAGGTGAGGACGTTGTCGAAAAGATCCAGAAGGGCTGGCTGGACTTTGACGCGATGGTTTCCACGCCCGATATGATGAAGTCGGTGGGCAAGCTAGGTCGGGTCCTGGGGCCCCGCGGTCTCATGCCCAACCCCAAAGCAGGAACCGTGACGTTCGATGTGGCCAAGGCGGTGAAGGAGATCAAGGCAGGCAAGGTGGAGTTTCGGGTGGACAAGAACGGAGTGATACACGCCCCATTAGGACGAATGTCTTTTGAGGTCGAGCATCTGGTCGAGAATGCCCGAAGCCTAGTAGGAGCCGTAGTTCAGGCCAAACCCTCCGCGTCCAAAGGGCGCTACCTCAGAGGGATCTCGATGTCGTCGACCATGGGCCCCGGCGTCAAGATTGATGCGTTGCAGATTGAAAGAACGTAGTGCTTGAGAGCTCAAGGATGAGAAACCAGGGGATGGGTGGGTGAATAAAGAAGAAAAACGACAGGTAGTTGAGGCCTTGAAGGAGACGTTTCAGGGAAATTCCAGTGTTCTTCTGTTGGCTTTTCGGGAGATCGAAGTCACCGATCTGACGGAGCTGCGACGAAAGGTCGCTGAGACCGGTAGCGGCTATCGGGTGGTGAAGAACACGCTGGCTCTGAGAGCGGCAGAAGATACCCCAGTGGATGAGCTGAGTGCCCACTTCAAAGGACCCAGCGCGATAGCGTACACGGATAAGGATCCGGTGGCTCTGGCGAAGCTTTTGAGAGGCTATGTAAAGGATCATCCGGGTTTGGAATTCAAGGCAGGGGTTCTCGAGGGCTCAGCTCTTTCTTCCGATGATATCGAGGGTCTTGCAGAAATGCCTTCTCGGCCGGAATTGATTTCGAAGCTTGCGTATCTGTTGAACGCTCCTCTGACTGCGTTTGCCAGGACGCTGCAAGCTCCCTTGATAAATCTGGGCATCGGCTTGAAGGCCCTTGGGGAGCAGAAAAACGAAAACTAATCGATAGACTGGAGGTGAAAGCGAATGGCAATTACGAAAGAAGATGTACTGGGATGGATTGAACAGGCATCCATTGTTGAGGTCAACCAGCTGGTGAAGGATCTGGAAGAAAAATTTGGGATCACGGCAGCTGCCGCAGCACCGGTGATGGTCGCTGGCGCGGCGGCTGGAGGGGTCGCTGCAGCCGAAGCTGAAGAGCAGACCGAGTTTGATGTTGTCCTCACCGCCATCGGAGACAAGAAGATCAACGTGATCAAGGTCGTCCGCCAGGTAACAACCCTGGGTCTGAAGGAAGCAAAGGACCTGGTAGAGAGTGCTCCGAAGCCCGTTAAGGAAGCCGTCAGCAAGGGAGAGGCCGAGGAGGCCAAGAAGAAGTTCGAAGAGGCGGGTGCCTCCGTAGAAGTTCGATAGTCGAACCGCTGTCGCGATTGAGAGATCGGCAAGATCCAGATAAGGATGGTTGCATTGCGATTTCGGTTTGTGCTAAGTTCCGAACCGCGTGGTGGGTTTGATTGAGTTTCACTAAATAGTGGGGAAGGGGGGGGTGTGTCCCCCTTTTCTTTTTTTCTGCGCGGCAAAGAGCAGCGCAGACATGAGCCGGGCGGTCTAGTCAATTCATGGTCACGGATCGGAGTCCTCGGCTCGTGGATCCCTATATCCCCTTGTTTGCTCCGGCGCAAGCTATCGGAGCCATGTTCTCATTTCGCCGGGAGCCCAGAGTTTTTTTGAAGTTTTCCCCCCAGCCCATTTGGAAACCAGAGGGAGTTGTTTAAGTATGTCCGACTTCGTCAAGAACGTGTATCGAGAGAGGGTCGACTTCGGCAAGATCAAGACCGTCTTTCCCATACCCAATCTGCTAGACGTACAGAAGCAGTCGTACCGAAGATTTTTGCAGATGGACCTGCTTTCTTCAGAGCGTGAAGACGTAGGTTTGCAGGCCGTCTTCAATTCCGTTTTTCCGATTACCGATTTTCGCGGGACCTCGTCGCTGGAATTTGTGGAGTACTCGATCGGTAACTGGGAGTGTAAGTGCGGGAAGTTGAATGGCCTGCAACATCTAAGGACAGAGTGCCAGAAGTGTGGGGAGACCCTGGTCCTGAACCCCTATACTATCGAGCCCATTACTTGTCTGAGTTGTGGTGTCCACAATCCAAATGAAGTCGAGCGTTGTGGAGATTGTGGGGATCCGGTCCAGCTGAATCTCAAATACAACCTGGACGAGTGTAAGGAGCGGGGGATGACCTTTTCGGTTCCTCTCAAGGTCACTATCCGGCTCGTAGTGTGGGACAAGGACCCCGCTACTGATGTCACCACGATTCGAGATGTCAAGGAACAGGAAGTGTACTTTGGCGATATCCCGCTGATGACCGAAAACGGTCTGTTCATCATCAATGGGACTGAACGGGTCATTGTGAGCCAGCTTCACCGTTCCCCGGGTGTGTTTCTCGAGGCCAACAATGCCAGGACCGAGTTTCTGGCCAAGATCATCCCCTATCGGGGTTCGTGGGTTGAATTCGAATATGATGCCAAGAACATTCTGCACGTTCGCATCGACCGAAAGCGAAAATTCCCGGCTACGACCTTTATCCGCGCTCTCGGCTTGAGTTCGGACGACGATATTCTGAAAACCTTCTATAAGGTATCGACTGTCACCGTCGACAAGAAGAAGAACCTGCACTGGAAGCTGGACGAGACCCTGGTTGGATGTCGCTTCGTCAAAGAAATTGCGGATCCGGTAAAGAAAAAGTCGGCTTTCGTAGCTGCAGGTCGAAAGTTCTCACACAGCGCCTTTGCGCAGCTGAAGAAGGCTGGTGTGGCGCAGATCGATGCCGGGATCGAGGATCTGAAGGAGGCCTTCTTCCTCTCCGAGATCGTGAATCATGAGACCGGAGAGATTCTGGTAGAAGCGAACACCGAGATTACGGAGGGTGCCGTCAACGAACTCCTAGAGGCTGGCATCAAAGAATTTTCGGTGTTCTTCCCGCAGCGGGACGACATCGGGGTGGTTCTGTCAGAGACCTTCAAGAAAGACTCGCTCAAGACCACCGAGGAAGCGCTCATCGAGATCTACCGCAAGCAGCGTCCGGGAGACCCTCCGACCCTGGAAACGGCGAAGGCTCTTTTTCACGGCATGTTTTTCGATCCGCGCAAGTATGATTTTTCAAGGGTCGGACGCTTGAAGTTCAACATCAAGCTCGGCTTGGACGTGTCCCTCGATGACCGAACCCTGTCGGACAGGGATTTCTGCGAGGTGATTTCCTACCTGCTCAAGCTAAGGAAGAATATCGGATCGGTGGATGACATCGATCATCTCGGGAATCGGCGGGTCCGCGCGGTTGGAGAGCTCCTGGAGAATCAATTCCGTGTCGGCGTGGTTCGAATGGAGCGGGCCATCAAGGAGAAGATGTCGGTTCACCAGGAAATGACCACGGCAATGCCGCATGACTTGATCAATTCCAAACCGGTGATGGCCTCGATCCGAGAGTTTTTCGGTAGCAGCCAGCTGTCTCAGTTCATGGACCAAACCAACCCCCTGTCGGAGATTACGCATAAGCGACGTCTCTCGGCTTTGGGACCGGGAGGACTGAGCCGCGAGCGAGCAGGGTTTGAAGTCAGGGACGTGCACCCCTCTCATTATGGTCGCATCTGCCCTATTGAAACGCCGGAGGGACCCAATATCGGATTGATCTCCTCTCTGAGCTGCTACGCGCGAATCGACGAGTTCGGTTTCATCGAGTCGCCCTATCGGAAGGTCATCGATGGAAGGATGGTTGACTACGTTCATATCACCGATTCCGGAACCACGGAGTTCAAGGTGGCAGGAGTCTACCTCCAAGAGGAGGTTGATAAAGTCAACGGCAAGAGCAAGTCCAAGAAAATGATGCCTGCCCAGTATGAGCCGCATGCCTTCTATCTGACCGCCTGGGAGGGGGATAAGCATGTGACGGCCCAGGCCAATGTAGAAGTCGACGAGCAAGGCCGCATCGTGAGGGATCGGACGAGTGCTCGCCACCGGGGTAACTTCATCTTTGTGCCAAGAGAGGATGTCGAATATGTCGACGTGAGTCCCAAGCAGCTGGTCAGTGTGGCTGCCAGCCTGATTCCCTTTTTGGAACACGATGATGCCAACCGGGCTCTAATGGGCTCGAACATGCAACGCCAGGCCGTCCCTCTGATTCGGACTGAGGCTCCGTTGGTGGGTACCGGGATGGAGTACATCGCAGCCCGGGACTCAGGTGCGGTGGAACTGTGCCGGCGAACTGGAATCGTCGATAGCGTGGATTCAGACCGGATCATCGTCCGGGTAGGCGGTGACAATGGCGAAGAGGTTCAGGGCGCCAGCGCCGACATCTACAAGTTGACAAAGTTTGCCCGCTCCAACCAGAACACCTGTATCAACCAGAAACCCCTGGTCAGCGCGGGGAGCAAGGTTGTGAAGGGGCAGGTGTTGGCGGATGGGCCCTGCACGGAGAAGGGTGAGTTGGCGCTGGGACGGAATGTCCTGGTCGGTTTCATGCCCTGGCGCGGATACAACTTCGAAGACGCAATCCTGGTCAGTGAGCGACTGGTCAAGGAGGATGTCTACACCTCGATTCATATCGAGGAACTGGAGATCGAAGCGCGCGATACCAAACTGGGGCCAGAAGACATCACTCGTGATATCCCCAATGTCAGTGAGTCAATTCTGGCGGACCTGGATGACAGTGGAATCGTTCGAATTGGAGCCAAGGTCACGCGGAGCGATATTCTTGTCGGCAAGGTCACTCCCAAGGGAGAGACACAGTTGACGCCTGAGGAGAAGCTTCTTCGAGCCATTTTTGGTGAGAAGGCAGGGGAGGTCAAAGATGCATCGATGTATGCGCCTCCCGGAATCGAAGGAACCGTTGTCGATGTGAAGATCTTTTCGCGCAAGGGTGTTGAAAAGGATTCGCGTACCCTCGAGATCGAAGCGGAGGAAATTGGGCGTCTCAACGAGGACCAGGAAGCTGAGATTCGAATCCTCCGTGAAGAGAGTAGTAAGCGCTTTGGGGAGATTCTCAAAGGACAAAAAACCAAAGGGAAGGTGACCGGTGCGGATGGAAAGATGGTTGCCAAGAAGGGAACGGTATTGGAGACGGACCAGCTGAAAAAGCTGGACTACCAGGGGCTTCAGGCGATTCGGGTTGAATCACAGGAGGCCGTAGATGAGGTCGCCGAGGTCTTGGACAGGACCGAGCGGCAGATCAAGATTCTCAGATCCCTGCACGAAGAACGGCTGGGTCGCATCGAAAAAGGTGACGAACTTCCGCCAGGCGTCATCAAGATGGTCAAAGTCTATGTGGCGATGAAGCGGAAGCTCTCGGTCGGAGACAAGATGGCCGGACGTCACGGCAACAAAGGAGTGATCGCTCGGATTCTTCCGGAAGAAGATATGCCCTTCCTACCTGATGGGACTCCGGCAGAGATTCTGCTCAATCCGTTGGGAGTTCCCTCCCGAATGAACGTGGGGCAAATCCTGGAAACTCATCTGGGATGGGCCGCCAAGGCTCTTGGCCTTTTCTGCTCTACACCGGTATTCGATGGAGCCACGGAAGAGGAGATCAAGGCACGGCTGGCTGAGGCCAACCTGTCAACGGACGGGAAAAGCGTTCTTTATGATGGGATGACCGGAAAGCCGTTCGATCAGAGAATAACCGTCGGCTATGTCTATATGAATAAGCTAAGCCATCTGGTGGACGACAAGATCCACGCTCGCTCCATCGGGCCCTACAGCCTCATCACACAGCAGCCTCTGGGTGGTAAAGCCCAGTTTGGCGGTCAACGGTTCGGTGAGATGGAGGTATGGGCGTTGGAGGCCTATGGTGCGGCCCATATCTTGCAAGAGCTGCTCACTGCCAAGTCCGACGATGTTCAGGGACGAGCCAAGATTTATGAGGCGATCGTGAAGGGAGAATCCACCTATAGCCCGGGTATTCCTGAGTCATTCAACGTACTGATCCGGGAACTCCAGTCGCTGGCACTGGATGTGGAATTGATCGAAAAGCCGCGCAAGAAGCTGCGTCGTCGCTCGGACCTCCCGGAGAAATCGGAAGCTGGTCTTGAGGTCGCTGTGACCGAGGTAGAGGTAGTGGCTGAGCCGGAGAAGGTCGAGGCCGAGGCGGTGGAGCCGGCTCCCGAGCCCGCCGAGATGGCCGCCGAGCCGGAGGAAGTAGCGGCTGAGACCAAAGACGCTTAACTCGAATTCAATAAGTTCTGTATGGGCCCTTATAGGGGCCTGGAAGACCCCAACTGCCGTTGTGGGAGGAAAGCCTTGAGAATATTTCGTGACCCGATCGATAAGAGTGACCTGCTGAAGACTTTTGAAGCCATCCGGATCGGTCTTTCTTCGCCAGAGAAGATCCGTTCCTGGTCGAGCGGGGAAGTCACCAAACCTGAGACGATCAATTATCGGACCTTCAAACCGGAGAAGGATGGGTTGTTCTGCGCCCGTATCTTTGGTCCGGTAACGGATTGGGAGTGTCTCTGCGGCAAATACAAACGAATGAAGCATCGCGGAGTGATCTGCGATAAGTGCGGTGTCGAAGTTACCCTCTCGAAGGTACGCCGTGAGCGCCTGGGCCATATCGAACTGGCCAGCCCCTGCTCCCACGTCTGGTTCTTCAAAGGGCTGCCCAGTCGAATCGGCCACCTTCTCGATCTGTCGCTCCGAGATCTGGAGCGAGTCCTCTACTTTGAAGCCTATATCATCGTCGATCCGGGGGATGTACCGGTCAAGGAAAAGGAACTCCTGACCGAGGAGCGTTACCGGGCTCTGCAGGCTGAGTATCCAGGCCAGTTCGAAGCAGGTATGGGCGCGGAAGCGATCAAGGAGATTCTGCGCCGAGTCGATGTTGAGGCCTTGGGTGTCGATCTGCGTTTCCGTATGAAAAATGAGACCTCTCAGCTCAAGCGTTTGAAGTATTCCAAGCGGCTGAAGGTAGTCGACGCGTTACGGAAAAGTGGGAATCGACCTGAATGGATGATCCTGGACGTCATTCCCGTGTTGCCTCCTGAACTCAGGCCGTTGGTTCCTCTCGATGGCGGACGCTTTGCGACGTCGGATCTCAATGACCTGTACCGGCGTGTCATCAATCGGAACAATCGACTCAAGAAGCTGATTGAGCTGCGCGCACCCGAAGTGATCATCCGCAACGAGAAGAGGATGCTGCAGGAGGCGGTGGACGCACTTTTCGACAATGGGCGACGAGGCAGGGTCCTGCGTGGGGTGAAGAACCGACCGCTGAAGTCCCTATCGGATGCACTCAAGGGCAAGCAGGGCCGTTTTCGCCAGAACCTGCTCGGAAAGCGAGTTGATTACTCAGGACGTTCTGTGATCGTGGTCGGCCCCGAGCTGAAATTGCACCAGTGCGGGCTTCCCAAGATCATGGCCTTGGAGTTGTTCAAACCCTTTATCTACAGCCGATTGGAAAGGGAGGGCCACGCCACCACCATCAAGGGTGCCAAGGAAATGGTTGAGGGTCAGCATCCCGTGGTTTGGGACATCCTCGAAGATGTGATCAAGCAACACCCGGTACTTCTCAATCGAGCTCCTACGCTACACCGCCTGGGCATCCAGGCCTTCGAACCGGTCCTGGTGGAAGGAAAGGCCATTCGAATTCATCCTCTCGTCTGTACGGCTTTCAATGCCGACTTTGATGGGGACCAGATGGCGGTTCATATTCCGCTCTCACAGGAGTCCCAGATTGAAGCTTCCGTTTTGATGGTTGCGAGCCACAACGTCCTGTCTCCTGCCAGCGGACAGCCTGTTGCCGTGCCCACACAGGATATCGTCCTGGGTTGCTACTATCTGACTCGGGCTGGTGTCGGAGCCAAGGGTGAGGGACGGGTTTTTGGCAGCTCCGAAGAGATCCAGCACGCTCTGGAGAGGGAAGAGGTTAAGCTGGCAACTCCAGTTTTCATGCGCTACTCAGGACCTCTGATCGATTTGACAACTCAGTACGACCAGCAGGAGGTGCTCCAAGCTGACGTTCAGGAGGTTCGGAATCAGATTATCTCCACAACCGCAGGCAGGGCTGTTTTCAACGATCATCTGCCCGAAGCAATGCCTTACGTCAACGGCATTCTGAAGAAGAAGGGCCTACAACAACTGGTCAACTACTGCTACCTGCGGCATGGTTTCGAGATCACGGTCAAGATGCTCGATGATCTTAAGGAAGTCGGTTTCTACTATGCCACCAAGGCTGGATTCACCGTCGGTATGGACGATCTGGTGGTACCCGACAGCAAGGGAGATCTGGTCGAGAAAGCTCGTCAAGAAGTCGTCGAAGTGGAGCAGCAGTACCTGGATGGAGCGATCACTAACGGTGAGCGCTACAACAAAGTGGTGGCGATCTGGTCGGATGTTACGGAACGGGTAGCAGACAAAATGTTTGAGTCTATGTCCGTCTTCGAAAAAGCCGACGGAGAGTTCAATTCGATCTATGTCATGGCGGACTCGGGTGCTCGGGGCAGCAAGCAGCAAATTCGCCAGTTGGCCGGCATGAGAGGCCTGATGGCGAAGCCATCCGGAGAGATCATCGAGACCCCCATCACCGCGAACTTTCGCGAAGGACTGACCGTTCTTCAGTACTTCATCTCGACCCATGGAGCCCGCAAGGGATTGGCAGATACCGCCCTCAAGACGGCTGACTCCGGCTATCTTACGCGCCGTCTGGTGGATGTGGCCCAGGACGTCATCATCACTTCCGAGGACTGCCGAACCCTCGATGGAATTGATGTCACGGCTCTTGTGGAGGGTGGAGAGATCATCGAACCGTTGAGGGACCGCATCGTTGGCCGAGTGTCTCTTGAACGAGTCGTGGATCCCTTTACCGGAGAAAGCCTGGTAGAAGTCAATCAGGAAATCGATGAGGATATGGCCGGCAAAATCCAGGCGGCGGGTATCGAGAAGATCCTGATTCGCTCCGTTCTCACCTGCAAGTCGAAACGTGGACTTTGCAAAATGTGCTACGGGCGAAATCTTGCCAGCGGAAAAATAGTCGAACTGGGGGAAGCTGTGGGAGTCACTGCGGCCCAATCGATTGGAGAACCTGGGACGCAGTTGACTATGAGGACGTTTCATATCGGAGGGACAGCGACTCGAATCGAGGAGCAATCGAGCCTGGAGGCGAAGAACGCCGGGACAGTCCAATTTTCCAACCTGCAGACGGTGCTCGACAATGAGAATCGCCTGGTAGTGATGAACCGTAGCGGCAGCCTGATCGTCCAAGACGACAAGGGACGCGAAAGGGAGCGCTATGCAGTTGTTTATGGAGCTCGACTGATGGTCAAAGAGGGTCAGAAAGTCAGCGAAGGGAAAAAACTAGGAGAATGGGATCCCTTCACTTTCTCAATTCTGTCCGAGTTCGGCGGCCTGATCAATTTCAAGGACATCACCGAAGGCATCACGATGAAGGAAGAACTGGACGAGGTAACAGGACTCGCTCGCAAGGTGATCGTCGACTCCCCGGATGAAAAGCGCCATCCGCAGATTCAAATCAAAGATGAAGGTGGCAAGGTGCTCAAGTCCTATATGATTCCTTCCAAGGCCCACCTGATGGTGGATCAAGGAGAGCAGATCCTTCCTGGCGGTACGCTTTCAAAGATCCCGAGAGAAACAACGAAGACCAAGGACATCACTGGTGGGCTGCCACGGGTTGTCGAGCTGTTCGAGGCCAGAAAACCGAAAGAGACGGCCGTGATCACTGAGATCGACGGCGTCGTCCACTACGAGGGCTTCACTCGCGGGCAAAGGAAGATCACGGTCGAGAACGAGGCGTCCAAGACCAAGGCCGAATACCTTCTGCCTCGAGGCGTTCATGTGAATGTTCAAGAGGACGAGTTCGTGAAAGCCGGTGAAGCTCTGATGGATGGGCCCCGCAACTCGCATGATATCCTCCGCGTTTTGGGCGAGAAGGAACTTCAGAGTTATCTTGTCAACGAGATCCAGGAGGTCTACCGCCTGCAGGGCGTCAACATCAGCGACAAGCACATCGAAGTCATCGTTCGTCAAATGATGCGGTGGATCAAGGTTGAGGAGGTGGGAGACACCGAGTTCCTTCTGGAGGAGCAAGTCGACAAGTTCCGTTTTCAGGAGGAGAATGATCGGGTTACGGACGGAGGTGGGAAGCCCGCGACTGGGCGTCCTTTGCTCCTAGGGATCACGAAGGCATCCCTCAGCACCGACTCGTTCATTTCGGCAGCTTCCTTTCAGGAGACGACACGAGTTCTCACCGAAGCGGCAATCAGAGGCAAGATCGACTATTTGAGGGGGCTGAAAGAGAACGTCATCATGGGCCGTCTTATTCCGGCCGGAACCGGCATGGAATATTACCGCAGAATCCACGTGGAGAATCCCTTCGAGGACACGGAAGAAGAGCAGGTCGATCCCTTGGGTTTTATCAAGATTGTTCCCGCCATCGTCCCTGAAGAGCCGGTCAAGACAACCGAGGCCCTATAGGTTTACCTGCTCTCTTTGCAGCGCCTCGCCACGACAAGCGATGAGAAATCTGGGCAAGCTGGCGCTGCGCTCACGCTTCTATTGGCCGCTCCTACTCTCGCCCAGCACTGGACTTTGCTCGCTAGGTGGAGAGCCGTCTTCGCTGACACGGATGACGCCGGTGTGGTCGCTGTAAAAACCACGTTCCCCGGTCGTTCCGATGGCTACGGGAACCGCGATCGCCGTAAACCCCGAGCGACCATTGGCAGCCACCGTGAAGCTGTATCCGTCCTTGATTCCCGACCCTAGTGAAGAGTCGATGATTCCCGTTTCGACGAGTTCTTCCATTCCGGCGAAGTCGCTGTTTCCGACCGTCGATGCGTAGGTGATCTGTCCTGTGACCAGAGCCCGAACGGAAGAAATCGCTGAAGCCTCGTTGGCCGCGCTCTTCGTACGAACTAGATTGGGCACCGCGAGAGCCGCGATGATGCCGATGATGGCAACGACAATCAACAGTTCGATTAGCGAGAACCCTAGCTGCTTACGCATGAGTATCCTCCTCCTAGCCCGGATTTTTCCTCGCCAGTCTACAATGCTATCGCCGCATTATGATTAGCGATAAAGATTCTGGGCTAGATCTAACATTGTGCTCCGCAAAGTTTTCGTTTCTGCTCAGTGATACACAGGGTCAAATCTTCATTATAATTGTGCCCACCATTTGGTGTAGGGTTATGTGGTCTCCGAGGTCTACGAAGATCCGCGAGCGAGTTACGATTGGATATCTGTGATGGAACATATTCTCGTCATCGACGACGAACGAAGTATGTTGGAGTTCTTGGAGCTGCTTCTGAGGAAGGAAGGCTACCAGGTTACGCTTCTTGAAGACGGACGGAAGGTCGACCCCGATGTGCCTTTCATATTCATCACCGCCTTCGCCTCGGCTCCGACGGCCATTGAGGCCCTGAAACTAGGTGCCTTCGACTACATCACCAAGCCGTTCCAGGTCAATGATTGCAAGAATCTCGTGAGGGCGGCGCTGCAGGCACGGCGCTGGAAAAAGAGAGCCGGGACACCCCAGCTCCAGGATCAACAGAGGTTCCAGTTGGTTGGTATTTCTCCACCTATGCTTGAGATCTATAAGCTGGTGGGGACGATTTCGACTACCGACAGCACCGTCTTGATATCGGGGGAAAGTGGCACTGGCAAGGAATTGGTTGCCATGGCGATTCATAGAGCGAGTCCTCGAGCTAATACGCCTTTCGTATCGGTCAATTGTGGTGCTCTCCCCGAGACCTTATTGGAAAGCGAACTTTTCGGATACAGCAGAGGAGCCTTCACCGGAGCCTTGAAGGACAAGAAGGGTCTCTTTGAGGAGGCCCATTGAGGCACGCTCTTTCTCGATGAGATTGCAGATATGTCGCCTCCGATGCAGGTCAAGCTCCTTCGGGCTCTTCAAAACAAGCAAATTCGACGCGTAGGCGGCACCGAGGAGGTTCTGATCGATACGCGGGTCGTAGAGGCCACCAACTGGGACGTGGAAAAACGAGGTCGAGACAGGAGGCTTTCGAGAGGATCTCTACTATCGACTGGCAGTCATTCCCATTCGAATTCCTCCGTTGAGAGAGAGAAAGGCCGATATCATTCCCCTGGTGCGCCATTTTATCCAGAAGCACAATCGTCAACTTGCTCGAGAGATCCAGGGCATCTCCAACGAAGCGCTAGAGTACATGGGAGCCTATGATTGGCCCGGAAATGTGAGAGAGTTAGAAAACACAATTGAGCGGGCGATGACGCTGGAGATGAGTGACCTCATCAGACCAGAGCGTCTTCCCGAGAAGCTGAGGGGGCGGCCCCCAGCAACCATGCAGCGGTTCCTCCTTTCAACCTTCGCGAAGGCCTCGACTTGGAAGCCTATCTGAAGAATTTGGAACGACAAATAGTCCAGCGCGCTCTGACGTTGGTAGGGGGAATCAGACCCGAGCAGCAGGGGTTCTGGGACTCTCCTACCGTTTTCTCCGCCATCGAATGGAGACGCTGGAGATTCGGAAGAAAGTGAGCAGTGAGCAGTAGTGAAGTAATGGAGTAGTGAGGTGTACGCAGTGAGCTCTCGGCTGTGGGCCCAGTTGAGGTTGTCAAAGAAGTTAGTCTCGGTTATCCGTCATATTAATGAGCTAACGGTTAGGCAGTATCCACTACTCCACTACTCCACTACTCCACTACTGCTCACTGCTCACTACCCCAGGTGTCCCATCAAGGTGAAGATTGGCAGGTAAAGGGAGATCACGATCCCGCCTATTACGATGCCGAGCCCTATGATCAGCAGGGGCTCCAGCAGCGTTAGAAGGTATTGGACCGAATGGTCGGCCTCCTCTTCATAGTATTCGGCTAACTGTAGAAGCATTGAGTCCAGTCTACCGGTCCTCTCTCCTACGTTGATGACCTGGGTTGCCATCAGGGGCAAGAATCCTAACCGCTGAAGGGAAGACGCCAGTTTTTTCCCTTCTCCACCTCGTCTCGACCCCCAAGAATCATTGCTTCAACCGAACGATTACCCACGGTTCGAGCCGTGATATCAAGAGCTTCCAGAATGGCGAGCCCACTGCTCAGCAGTGTGGACAATGTGCGCGAGAAGCGAGCCAGGATCAATTTTTTCAAGACTGTTCCCAGGAATGGCATCTCCAACAAGGCCCGATCAATCACGTTCCTCCCTGGTTTGGTGCGATAGGAAAGGCCGGTTCCCGTAACCAGAAGAACGGCACTCAGGACGCCGACACCACCAAGCTTTCCCGTGAGGTCGCTCAGCTTGATCAGGACCAGTTTCGGCAGCGGTAGGGGTGCATTGAGACCTTGAAAGAGAGTGGAGAAGACAGGAATCACCCAGGTCATGATGACAAATACAATGACCAGGGCCGTCACAGCGACGACCGCAGGATAGATTGATGCCGAGAAGATTGCCTTCTGCATCTTCTCCCTCTTTTCCAAGTAGACTAAGAGGCGGTCCAAAATCGCGTCCAGAGTGCCGCTGATTTCTTCGGCGGCAATCATGTTGACGAAGAGGGAATCGAAGATCGCCGGATGCCTACGCATGGCGTCCGCGAGCGCCGATCCGGACTCGACGTCGTCGTGAACCTTCCCCAGGCAAGTGCGGAAGGGTCGGCCCTGCTGTTGCTCAGTCAGGATGCTCAGGCACTCTAGCAGGGGGAGACCCGCCCCCAGCATGACGGCGAACTGGCGTGTAAACAGCGCCAGAGCCTTGGCTCTGACTCCGCCCCGGAGCCAGGTTCGGCTCGGGGCACGCCTCTCCACGATCTGGATGGGCATGATCTGGTCTCGGCGCAGAGAATTTGCAACGGCAGCGATGGAGTGGGCCCGGCGCTCCCCCGAGATCGGTGCTGAGGTTTCGTATCGCCGCCCCTTGAACTCGTAGGTGGGCATGGATGGTCTTCTTCTTCTCCCCCTCAAGCTCTCCTCTCGAAATATAATGGCTCGGGAGAAGAATCTGCGAAGGCAGTTATAAAGTCGACGATCCCAGACCGGTTGCAGGCGGGACGAGGTCTTTCAGCTCGGTGGGATTGGGAGAGTTCGAGTGACAATCGTGGGGGGCTATCGCTCCCTCGAGAAAGAGTCTGCGAAGACTTTGATTCATTGTCAGCATGCCGGTTTTTTCCTGTCCTGTCTGTATAGCAGAATAGATCTGGTGCACCTTGTTCTCACGGATCAGATTTCGGATTGCCAGGTTCGGGATCAAGATCTCGGTTGCAGCGACCTGCCCGGACCGGTCCTGCCGACGGATAAGAAGCTGGCAGATCACACCTTCCAGGACCAGAGCAAGGACGGACCGTGCCTGTGGCTGCTGTCGGGGAGGAAACATGTCGATCAGGCGGTGAATGGGTGCAGGGGCGAAGCTGGTGTGGAGAGTCGCGAAAGTCAGATGTCCCGTTTCCGCGATACGAAGGGTCGCATCGGCAGTTTCTGGATCTCTCGTTTCCCCCACTAGCACCACATCAGGGTCCTCTCTCAAAGCCATCCTCAGGGCCGAGGTAAAGGAGGGAGTGTCCGACGAAATCTCGCGTTGATTGACGATGCTCGTCCCGTGTCGATGTAGAAACTCGATGGGATCCTCGATCGTAATGACGTGTTTCGCCTGCTTACGATTGATCTGATCGATCAGCGCCGCCAGGGTCGTCGATTTACCGCAGCTGGTCGGCCCGGCCGCCAGGATCAAACCGTGAGGCCTTCGACTAAACCTCTCCAGAACGGGAGGAAGACGGAGCTCCCGGAGTCGCTTTATCTGGAACGGAATCAACCGAAAGACTGCCGCCGTCGATCCTCGTTGAGTAAAGACGTTGGCTCGAAATCGAGCCAACCCTTGAACCTCAAAACTGAAGTCGACTTCGCCCAGCTCGGAGTAGCTCAAGCGCTGCTCCTCAGTCATAACGCTGAGCGCGAGCCGCTCGGTATCGTGGGCGTGAAGAGGAGGAAGCTCCAGAGACACCAGCTCGCCGTGCACGCGGACACGGGGAGCAGAGCCGGTGCTGAGGTGCAGATCACTTCCCTCGAGCTCATGAAGTCTGCCCAGGAGATCTTCTAGGTTCACCGATTCCCTGTCTCTTTTAGCACTTCTTCTAAAGTGGTGATACCGGACTGGATCTTAGCCAGACCACTCTGGCGAAGTGTAGCCATTCCTTGTTTTGTCGCCTCTTCTCGGATCCGAAGTGTCGAGGAGCCAGACAGAATCAGTTTCTGAATGGACTCGGTCACTTCCATCACCGCGGAGATACCTGTTCGTCCCTGATAGCCACTGCCGTGGCAGTGCTTGCAGCCCCTGCCACGATAGCTGACCAGTTCTTCTAGGCTGGATGTTGGGAAGCCGATCGCCGTCAAGCTGCTTGGAGGCGTCTCGACCTGATTTTTACAACGGGCACAGATCCTCCTGACCAGGTGCTGGGCACAGAGCAGGTGCACCGAATTCGCAATCAGGTAGGGCTCGACCGCCATGTCCCGAAGGCGATTAACCGCGGACGAAGCATCGTTGGTATGGAGTGTGCTGAGCACCAGGTGACCGGTGAGAGCAGCCTTGATGGCGATCTGGGCCGTATCCAGGTCCCTAACCTCACCGACCATGATGATGTCTGGGTCCTGGCGTAGAAACGCTCGAAGGGCACTCGCGAAAGTCAGACTGACCCGCTCCTTCGTCTGCACCTGATTGATTCCCGGAAAGTGAAACTCGATGGGGTCTTCGACTGTCATGAGGTTGGCAGCCGGAGTGTTGAGTTGATTCAGGCAGGTATACAGTGTGCTAGTCTTGCCACTCCAGGTAGGCCCTGTCACCAGGACCATGCCGTGGGGACGACGGATTGCCTCAAGCAGACGTCTCAGAGAATCAGGTTCCAGTCCTAGCTAGCCAAAGTCGAGGGGTAGATTTTCCCGGTCCAGGATTCTCAAGACGATCTTCTCACCAAAGAGCGTGGGCACAGTAGAGACGCGCAGGTCGATCTGTTTCCTGAGTTTATTTTCCTTAGCACAGATCCTGATCCGCCCATCTTGGGGTAGGCGTCGCTCGCTGATGTCCAAATCGCCCATGACTTTGATGCGGGAGACGATTGCGTCGCGCGTGGGGTAGGGGGGAGTCATGACATTGTAGAGGACGCCGTCGATCCGATAGCGGACCCTGAACTTTCCTTCGTAGGTCTCCAGATGAATGTCACTTGCTCCCTTGCGAACCGCATCCGCCAGGATCAGGTTGACCAGCTTCACGATTGGAGCCTCACCCCCGGCATGCTGAAACTCGGTAAGGTCGATTTCCGGTTCCTCTGAAGTGAGTTCCAACTCGTACTCACCGGCAGAGGCCAGCTCCTCGTAGACCCTCTTGATCGCGATAGTCTGTTCGGTCCCGTAGTACTCCTCTAGCGCGCTTTGGATAGAGGCCTCGGTTGCAATGACCGCCTCCACCCGTAGTCCGGTGATGAACTTGATTTCGTCCAGGGCGATGACGTTCCTGGGATCGGTGATGACTACGACGAGGGCCATCCCCACCTTGAGCAGGGGAAGTACCTGGTGTCGAATCGCCGTCCGCCTAGGGATCAGTCCGAGGGTAGCCTCATCGATCCTCAGATAGTCGAGGTCAACCCATGGGACACCGTGCTGCTGGCTGAGAATACTGGCAGTGTCTTCGTCGGAGACATATCCGAGCTGTGACAGAATCGAACCGAGACGGCCACCCTGGTTATCCTGGTGCTGCAGGGCCGAGCGCAGCTGGACCTCCGTCAAGAGGCCTCTGCGGATCAGCATTTCACCTAGGGGAAGAGCCATAGATCCAAACCGACGAAAACAAAGAGTACGACACTAATAACGCCGTTCAGGGTGAAAAACGCGAGATTAACGCGGCTCAGGTCCTGAGGGCTTACTAGCCGATGTTCGTACACCAATGTTCCCGCCACCAGGATCAGACCGATCCAGCTGACCCAGGTCAGCTCGAAGAGAATCAGGCAGTAGGCAAGGAGGGCGACCATTACGACGTGAAAGAAGATGGAGAGCTGCAGGGATTTCTCGATTCCCAGCTTCTTCGGAATCGAATACAACCCCAATCGACGATCCACCGCAACATCCTGGCAGGCATAGATGACGTCAAATCCCGCCACCCAGAAAAGGACAGCGACGGCGATGGTAATCGGCTCCGGGTCGAGCTGTCCGCGAACGGCGACCCAACCTCCCATGGGGGCGACTGCAAGGCACAGGCCCAGGGCCAGGTGCGAAAGGGAAGTAAAGCGTTTGGTGTAGCTATAGAAGAGCACTGTCCCCAAAGCCAGAGGGGAAAGCATGAACGCCAGGGGGGCGAGCATCCAGGAGGCGAGCAGAAACAGAGTCGCAGAAATCAGTACGAAGAGGCCCACGGCCTGCGTACTCACCAGTCCCAGCGGAAGCGCTCGGCTGGCCGTGCGCGGATTGAGGGAATCGTGGGTCCGATCCACCAGACGATTGAAGGCCATGGCTGAACTGCGAGCTCCGATCATGGCCAGAACGATCCAGAAGCTGATCTCCCACCCAGGAAATCCGCGAGCGGCCAGAAAAGCACCGAGAAAGGCGAAGGGAAGGGCGAAAACGGTGTGCTCGAACTTGATCATCTCCAAAAGGAGCAGGAGCGTCTCCATCAGGGAGAGGTTACAGGCTGCAGGGCGCAGGTCGCAAGTTTCAGCTTAGCTCCGCCACCGGCTGCGCCGGATCGTACATGAAAGAAACTGGTGCCCCAGGACAGGCATTGCCGATTCATGGAAGCCTGAAGCGCAAGCGAGGGGTTGGGGAACACCCCGAATCCTCCCGGCTGGGCTGCTTGCCGCGCCTCAGGCTCCTTCGTCCCTCCATTTCGCTGCCCTCCAACCCTTTGCTCCCGCTTCAGGCTTCCTCAAGTTTCGCATTAGTGGGCGACCTGGAGGTGCGATTTCCCAATGAAGTTTCAGCTTAGGGCGCCAGATGTGCAAGTGTCTCGAAGTCGATCGGACCCCGGCTCTTATCCTCGACGACGCAGAACCATTCATCCGCCATAGACTTGGTGCTCCGTTGGCATCATTCTAACTCTAGTCGCGACGGCGCGCATCCCAAGATCTGGCCGGAGACCCGTTACCTCGAGAGTGTGTACACCACCCTCGCCGTTTCTGCTATCCTGAGCAGCGATGGCCAAACTAATTGATCCTATACAGCTGGAAATCTATCGCCATCTCTTCACCTCAATACCCGAAGAGATGGGTACTGCCCTGAAACGAACTGCCTATTCCCCCAACATCAAGGAAAGGCGTGACTACTCTTGCGCCATTTTCGATGCGGACGGTCAGTTGGCAGCGATGGGGGACCATATGCCCGTCCATCTTGGGTCCATGTCGCTATCGGTCCAGGCTGCCATCTCGGCCCACGCCCTGGGCCCCGGTGACATCGTCATTCTCAACGACCCTTTCTGCGGGGGGACACATCTGCCTGATATCACGATGATTGCGCCCGTCTACGAACCTTCCGATGGCTTCTCCAAGCCCGTTTTCTATACTGCGACCCGGGCCCACCACTCGGACGTCGGAGGGATGTCGCCTGGGTCCATGCCCTTGAGCGAGGAGATCTTTCAGGAAGGCCTCCGAATCCCTCCCCTTAAACTCTACCGAGCCGGGCAGCTCAACCGGGATCTGCTGAGCCTCTTGCTCTGGAACGTGAGGACGCCCAGGGAGAGGGAGGGCGATCTGGCAGCCCAGGTGGGTGCCATCCGGGTCGGAGAAAAGCGTCTTCTAGAGTTGCTCGAGTCCAACGGGCGGCAGAAGGTCGAGCAACACTGTGCTGCCCTCCAGAACTACTCAGAGAAGGTAATGAAGGATGTGATTTCCCGCATCCCAAATGGAAGATACAAGGGGGAAGACCTGCTCGATGATGAGGGTGGGAGCAGAACGGGCTCAGAGCGAGCGATTCGAATCAGGGTGTCCATCACCGTTTCCGGGTCACGCATGAAAATTGACTTCCGGGGTTCGGATGCCCAGGTAAAAGGGTGCATGAACGCGGTTTACCCAGTCACTCTATCCGCGGTTTATTATGTTTTGCGCTGTCTGGCCCCGGACGACGCTCCCGCCAGTGCCGGATTGATGCGCCCTGTCGGCGTTACCGCTGAGCCCGGCACAATAGTCAATGCCCAGTATCCGGCCGCTACCGCGGGAGGAAACGTGGAGACCTCACAGCGGATCGTCGACACCCTGCTGAAGGCCCTGTCATCGGCGCTCCCAAAGCTGGTCCCAGCCGCCAGCAGTGGAACCATGAACAATCTGGCCCTGGGAGGAATCGATCCCCTCAGCGGAAGTAGCTTTTCCTACTACGAGACCATTGGAGGAGGTATGGGCGCCAGTCCCGAGAGGGATGGTGATAGTGGGGTTCACACCCATATGACCAATTCTCTCAATACCCCAATTGAAGTGCTGGAGTATGACTTTCCCGTTCGGGTGCGGGAGTATCGCCTTCGAAATGGCTCTGGAGGAAAGGGGAAGTTCCGGGGTGGTGACGGCATCATCCGAAGCCTGGAGGTTCTCACCGACTGCCAGGTCACGATCCTGTCCGATCGACGCAAACATCCTCCCTATGGGCTCAACGGAGGAGGCACTGGTAAGAGGGGAGCAAATTACCTAATCAGTAAGGGGAAGCGTAAGCCGGTGCCTGGCAAAGTCTCAATTAATCTCTCCAAGGGTGACACGATCCAGATCGAGAGTCCGGGCGGGGGGGGTTGGGGAACGAATCGTTGAACCCCGTCGTTGGGTCGTTGGCATGCTCCACTCTGCTGATATGGCGGGGCTGAAGATTGAAGAAGTGACCCTGAGGGAGATTCGGCTTCCCCTGGTCAACTTCTTCGAAACCAGTTTCGGACGCGTCTACGAGCGCCGGGTCCTGCTGCTTGAGCTTCGCACTGAGGCCTCAACCGGTTGGGGCGAATGCGTTGCTGACGACGCTCCCCGCTACAGCTACGAAACCGTCGACACCGCTTGGGCCATCCTGAAGCGTTTCGTTGTGCCTACCATTCTCGGCTGCACTATCGAGGATCCGGATGAGCTCTCAAAGATGCTCAAGTCAATTCGCGGCCACTCCATGGCGAAAGCCTGTGTCGAGTCCGCCTTCTGGGACGCACAGGCCAAGAGCCTTGGAGTGCCCCTGTGGCAGTTCCTGGGAGGAACTCGGAGCAAGATTCCTTGCGGCGTCTCCATCGGGATACAGGACAGCCCCGAAGAACTGTTGCGAAAGATCGAAAAAGAATTGCGATCGGGATATCAGAGGATAAAGATCAAAATAAAACCCGGTTGGGATACCGAAATAGTGCGGGAGGTGCGCCGTCGATTTCCAAAGATCCCGTTGATGGTCGATGCCAATTCGGCCTACACAGCAGCGGATTTCGATCGCTTGCGAGAGCTGGACCAGTTCGATTTGATGATGATTGAGCAACCGCTGGCCCACGATGATGTGTTTCTGCACGGAAAGCTACAGGACCAGATTCAGACCCCGATCTGCCTGGATGAGTCCATTCGCCACAGTGCCGACGCTTTACAGGCAATCGAACTTGAGGCTTGTAGGATCATCAATATCAAGATGGGACGTCTCGGCGGCCACGCCGAGGCAAGGCGCACCCACGATCTATGCCAGTCCCACCAGATACCCGTCTGGTGTGGAGGAATGTTGGAGACCGGCATTGGTCGAGCTCACAACGTCGCACTCTCCACACTCCAGAACTTCACGCTTCCAGGAGACGTGACGGCCAGCCACCGCTACTTCCGACGGGACACGATTCGCCCTTCAGTCGAAGTGACAGCAGACGGACACATCATTCCTTCGGACGAAGCCGGAATCGGCTACGAGCCGGATATCGACTGGATCAGGGAGAACATGGACCAGTATGAGGTCTTCACTGCGGACTGAGCAGCGAGAGGGTGAAAATCTCGCGGCTGTCCGGCTCTCTCCTCGGAACCTGGGCTCATTTTGCTAACGGCTCAAGTCATTCGCGGCTCTGACGGACTTGGCTTTGTAACACTGGTAGTTCACCCGTTGGCGGCACCTTCGGAGGACAGGAGACGTGCGACGTTCGGACGTGCGACGTATTCTTGGAGTTTCAGGTCAGCAACCCAACACCTCTTCGATCGACTCGCTCAGGATCTCTACGATGCTATCCAACTGCTCTTGACTGGTGATAATCGGGGGGGCTAGACAAAAGACATCACCTCGCATGCGGCTGAAGAGTCCGCGTTTCTCGGTAGCCGAGTGGACTTTGGCACCGATTTTGTTCTGAACCGGAAACTCGGCCTTGGTTTCCTTGTTCTCAACCAACTCAATGGCAAGCATCAGACCGAGCCCCCTCACTTCTCCCACGTGAGGGTGGCCGGCCAGTGCCGATTGCAGCCGCTCCAGGAGATAGGTTCCCTTGTCGGCTGCCTGAGCAGGGAAGTTCTCCTGCTCGACGATATCCAGGTTTCGCAAAGCCACAGCGCAGCCTACTGGATGTGCGCTGTAGGTATAGGCATGCATCCAGACCATCTCTCCGGTGTCCATGACCTGGGCAATTTCCTCGTTGACGCCAGTTCCCCCCAGCGGGAAGTAGCCGGACGTAATCGCCTTGGCAAACTGGATCATGTCGGGTTCTACACCCCAGTGGTCCAGTCCGAACATCTTGCCCGTGCGTCCAAACCCTGTAATCACCTCGTCTGAAGCAAATAGCACCTCGTACTTGTCGCAGATCTCCCGGATACGAGGAAAATAGTCCGGTTGGGGGACGATCACGCCACCGGCTCCTTGAACCGGCTCTGCCAGGAACATCGCTACCGTGTCCGGACCCTCGCGCAGAATCGCGTCTTCCAGTTCGTTGGCCGCGGCCACCCCCTGAGTCTGACTTCCCGTAGATTCATAGCGATAGGGATACGGGGAGGGGATGTGTGCAAAGCCCGGGACCCGAGGCTCGAACATGGGCCAATACGCCGTGATTCCGGTTGCACTCATGGCAGCGAGCGTGACTCCGTGGTACCCCCATTGCAGTGAAATCACTTTGGTCTTGTCCGGCTTGCCCTTGAGTTTCCAGTAGTAGCGTGCCGTTTTGATGTTACTTTCCGTCGACTCTCCTCCGCCGGAGGTAAAGAAGAAGCGGGTAATTGAGGGATAAGTCAACCCATTGAGCCTATTCGCCAATTCGATCGCTGCGGGATTGGAGCTGCCGGTGTATCCAGAGCAGTAGCCCAGGGTCTCCATCTGGCGCGAGGCTGCCTCCGCAAGTTCGCGGCGGCCGTGACCGGCAACCACATTCCAGAGTCCGGAGAGGCCATCGATATACTGATTCCCCTCGGAGTCAGTCAGAACCGCGCCCTCTCCGCTGACCCAGATATGTGCCTGCTGGTGAAGGCCGGGATTGTGGAGGGGATGAATCAGGTGGGCCTGATCTCGCGACAGGAGTCCTTCTTTGGTGGTAGTCATGACCTATTAATCCTCAGAGTTAGGGTGTGAGCTCAATAAAGGGAAGCATGCGGCACTGCTTTGCTTCTGATTCAATAATAGAGGTCTTCCCCAGACGTGCGACGAATTCTCAGGTACACCAGTGACGAATCAACTTGGCGTAGAGTTGGGTTCCCTTCTCGAGTTGATCCAGGAGGATCCATTCATCCTGAGTGTGTGCCTGGGCGATGTCTCCGGGTCCCATTACCACCAGCTTCTTCATGTCAGTCAGCATGGCGGCGTCGGTTCCGTAGGAGACGGTTTTTGCCGTTTCATTTCCAGACAAGGCCAGTACCTCACGGACGAAGTCCGACTCGGGATCCACATACATTGGGCTTCCTGACCAGAGGGCTTCGAAATCGATGCCGCACTGCTTGGCCATCTTCCTGGAACGTTCGATCAGAGTTTCGGCATTCTGACCTGGAGTCGGACGGAAGTATACCGTGCAGATGCTCTGGGCTGCTGTCATGTTCAAGACCTTTGTGTGATCGTTGATCCCAATGTTCCAGCTGATCCCCGGTGGATCAAAGGCCGAGTCCTGCCAGGCAGGGTCCTCCAGGGTCTCGTCGTGAATCCTCTTCATCTCGCCGAGAAAAGGGATCATGGCGAGGTTGGCGTTGATTCCCTTGTTGGTGCTGGAGTGCGCCGCCTTGCCGTGTGAGGTTGCCTTGAACCCGTAGGTGCCCTTGTGGGCATGGACCACCTCGAGCATCGTCGGTTCTCCCACGATTCCGTTCGACTCGCCCTGGACCATTTCCCGGAAAAACCTGGATCGGCGAGCCACTTGTTCCGCGCCGCCGTAGCCGATCTCCTCGTCGGCAGTAAGCACGATGTAAAGCGGCCTGCTCAGCCCGCCCGAGCCGGCTAGCTCGGTGGCAGTCAACATGGAGGCTATCGACCCCCTCATGTCGCAGCTCCCCCGTCCGTAGAGTTTGTCTCCTCTGACGGTGGGCTCGAAGGGACCATGTTCGCTGCTGAACCAGGGATCGGCAGGAACGACGTCGGTGTGGGCGAAATACGCTATTCCCCCGGTGCCATTGCCCTTCTTGCCGATGATGTTGACCTTTCCGACACCGACGGGGTCAGTGTACTCGATGCGTTCGGTACTAAAGCCGAGCCTTTTCAGGACATCTTCAAGATAACCGCAAATAGAGGCGTTGGATACATTGCTGACAGTGGGAAACCTTACCAATTCCTGGGTGTACTCAAGCGCATTCATATTTTCGAGCTTTCCATTTATTCAGGGGAGCGGGACGGCTCAGGGGCCGGAAAAGATTCCCTGAGTATCTCCTCGTCGACCACACTCCAGAGATAGTGGCTGGTCCGACCAGCTCCGTCACGCATCTCCGGGCTATGAACGATCTTTCCGAAGTCCAGAGGCGTGAAGTAGTCGTCCGGCTTTCCATCAGCCACACGAAAAATATTGTAGTTCTTTGCCGCCTCGACTTCGGCCAACGCGATTAGGTCTCGCATTGTGAAGCGGCGAACGACAGCATTGCCAATGGCCGTGATTCCCACCAGACCTCGGTCCTCCAGCATCTTGCCCAGACGGTTGAAATCTGTATGCCGCTGGTAGTAGGCTCCCCCCTCTCCGGGTTTTGGCTGATAGTCGGTCATCCGCTGCCGCTGGATGGACCCATCCGGGCGGCGCACCCGTAGCTCGAGCGGAAGGACGTGGCGATACGGAACCTCACAGATCCACTCCGCGAAATGATGGCTGGTCGAAGTCGAATAGGGCATCCCCAGCAAGACGATTTGGGTGTCCAAGGCAAGCATCACACCGAAGGCAGAACGGAGATCGAACGACGAGAGTGAGGGGTCGACCTGGGTGATAGCTTCCCTATGCCGTCCTACCGCTGCGAAGCTGTGGCGATAAGCCGTGCTTCTTAGTGCCTCCGGGTGCAGCCGAACCGTTTCTGTGATGATTCCCATTTCTGAGGGATCCTGGAGCGGATCAATGATGGGATCGTCCTCGGCTTCGTGGCAGAAGGTAAAAGTAGGGGTAACCAGGGTCCCTCGCGAGCCCAGGACCTCGAGGAATGCCCCCACTACACTGTCAGCGCCGCCTGCAATGTAGCCGAAGGTCCGCATCGCCGAATGCACCAGCACAACCTGGCCCGGCTCGAGACCGATCCTTCGAAATCCCTGCTCGATCTCAGCCTGTGTAAGGCCTTTCTTGCTCGAATCGGATCCTGAATTCATTCTTCAACTCCTGAGAGACAAGGAAGCAACAGTACAACTTTCTGTAAATACCGATACGTTTGTGGCGAGCGCGACGGGTCGAGTCCGCGAAGCGAGGACGAACGCCATGCTTTGCCATGGTGGAGGAGGAGCGACAAAGAAATCGGCGCGTCCCGTCGCCACCCGGAGGGCAGATGGGGGTTGCGGACGATCTCTGCGTTGGTCGTCGTCGAAGATGGCAAGGCATCGCCTTCCTTCTCCCGCCTTGACCTCGCCGCGCAAGCCCCATCTGCAATTGCCATGCTATTTCGGGATCGATCATCTAGTCGATGATGGTGCCCACCACAACCTCGTCCGTCACATTGTGGGGGCTGACCACCTCACCCCCACAAAGAAAAAGCCGGTTGTCGACTCGGCTCAACTCGGCCGCCAGACGATAAACTCCCTTGGATAGATCGAAGCCCTTCGAGTTCAAGACCTGTTCTCGGCGCTCTGGATGAATCGGGTACGGAGGGATCTGGGTGGGCAGGATTCGATAGCTCTCCTCTTGGGTGTCGAAGACAACGACGTCGAAATTGGGTGAGGGCATCTTGGGGATTCTACCTGCGTGCTCGTAAGGGTGATCCACCCGGTAGTTCTTGATCCCGCCGGCCATGATGATGTACCGGTCCTTATAGGAAACGGCCTCCATGCCGTGCGCCGGGAAGGGCAGGTCGGGGAGTCTCTTCCATCGCAGCGTCTCCAGATTGAGAACGTAGCCATCTGCACAGTGCCGGATGAGTCCATCCAGTTTGCCATCACGGGCCTCGGCGTAGTTGACGTGGTCCCCCCCGAAGACGTAGATGTTCTTCCCAATGGCCGTCGTAGTGGGTGACTCTCGGGCCAGGCCTGGAATCGGTGGTAGATCTCTCCAGCCCTTCTCCGGAACAGCGGTGTTGAATGCCTCCACCGAATTGACATAAGCGCCGGGGTGGTCCCCTGAAAATGTGTTCGCTCCAAAGGTTGCCTGTCCCCCCAGGACCACGATCGTGGTTCCTGAGGCGGCCCCTCCAGGCAGAAAACGCCCGATGCGGAGGGACGGCATCTCTTTCCATTTCCACTCGCCACTCTGCTTGGAAAGACGAAACATCCGATCGCTGGTATTGACTCTCTGGTCCTCGGGCCAAACGATCCATCCGGTGAAGACGTAGAGATCCCGGCCGATCGCCACGCCCTGGGGCCACTTGATCCCCACCGGCATGTCCGGCAGAAGACTGTACTTCATGTTGCGGGTATCGAGCTCCCATCCATGCTTGTGCTGTCCTCTCTCTCGAAGCTGCCAGCCCTTTCCAGTGGAATACTTCGAGCTAGGAACCCAGCCTGGGTATCCAGGAGATCCAGCCGCTACAATTGTCTCTCCGATTACGGCCTGAGCCTGCCCCTTCGTGGGCCAGGGCATGGGTGGACCCATTTCCCAATGGATGTCCTTGATTTCAACCTCGGCAGTCCTGTTCTCGGCGAAGCCCCCGACTGGATGGATCAATACAGCGCTCAGAAGCAGCACGAGAAATACCAGATTGGATCTCATGTCCCCCCCCCCCAGGCCTAAGGGTCTACGCAAGAATAACTTGGCATTTTGGCATCTCATCTTCACGCCATCTTCGGCCGCTCCCCAATCGCTAAATTCTCAACGTAGCCCCGGCTACGCCTGCGGTTTCGCTCAATCGTTCGCGGCCAAATCTGGTGCAAATCTGAGCGTCAATTCTACCAAGTTATTCTTGCGCAGACCCTTAGAACTTACTCAGGAATTGGGTTAGGTTCAGCCGTGATCCTGGAGTGAAAAGAGATCTACACTCTGATCCTCAACCCACCTCTGTTTCGAGCCCAGATAGTAGCATCCAGGAGTAGTCGACGCCAGCCACACTGAGTGGCCGGGTCGGTTCCTGCGCGAGACGTGATGGTCGGGTGTTCAGACGGTCGGGAGAGAAGGCACAGGTTTGAAACTGGCACCCTGATCCCCCTCCAGGGCGAGGTCTCCCTGTGCTATACTGGAGGGTAGTTTTGGCATCCAGCAAAGAGGGAAGGGGCATGATGAGGCGATTCAATTCAAGCTTCTCTAAGTCATCACTTTTGACGTGGTTGTGCCTTATTGCGCTGGGACTGGCCACGGGGTCCCCCTTGATTGGTAAGGACAAACAAGACAGGAAGAAAGAAGATAAGGAGCGTCGAGGACGGCAGCGTCAAGAGGAGGCAGAGGATTACTACAAGAAATGGCAGAAAGAGGATGTCGTCTATATCCTTACCGATGAAGAGAGGTCCGTCTTCAACAGGCTCCTGAATGACGACGAGAGGGATGCTTTTATCGAGCAGTTCTGGCGCAGGAGGGACCCGGATTCCAACACCGCCCTAAACGAATTCAAGGAAGAGCATTATCGCAGGATTGCCTACGCCAACGAGCACTATACTTCTGGTATAGAAGGCTGGGTGACGGATCGAGGCCGCATTTACATCACGTTTGGGCCGCCCAGCACCATCGATGATCACCAGGGAGGCCGCTATCGGCGGAGATACAACGAGGGTGGAGGGTATACCTCAGTGTATGCCTTCCAGCGTTGGTTCTACAATTATATTCCCGGCATCGGAGACGGAATCGAGATTGAGTTCGTCGATCCTAGCAAGACCGGCGAATACAAGATTGCCTTGAGGCCTTCCGAGAAGGATGCGCTGTGGACCATCGAAGGAGCCGGCATGACTACAGACGAGCTATTCTCGGCAGGCGCTCAAGACCGCAATGGGAGCGCTCTCTCGGATCTGGCCATGCGCAACATCGGTCTCCCCAACGAGCCCCAGTACATGCGGGGAGCCCAACCCTTCGAAAAACTGCGCGACTACTTCCTGCTTTCCAAGCCTCCGGAGGTCATGTTCGGGCACTTGCGGGGGGATGTGGATACGCGCCTGAAGTATAATCCGCTACCGCTCGAAATGTCCGTCGGAGACTATCGTGTCGGAAACGACGCCTTCCTGGCCCCCCTGACCATCCGGGTTCCCGCGCACGAACTCACCTATGATGCTGACCTGAAGGAGGTTTCCCGGGCGGTCATTCAGGTTTTCGGCAAGGTTCAGAATCTTAGTGGCCGGGTGGTCTACGAATTTGAAGATGTCATCGCGGCCGACACTTCAAAGAGCAAGTCTTTAGCTTCGGAGACCAACTTCCTTTATCAGAAGCAACTGCCGCTTAGGCCTGGCAGGTACAAAGTAACGATCATCATGGAGGAGGAGTCCAGCAAGAAGATCGCGGTGCAGGTTACCTCCGTTCAATTGTCAAAGGCGGAGACCGGTAAGCTAGCCACGAGTACTTTGGTGGTGGCTGACGGTTTCGCCTCCTCAGGTCCGGACCAGACCCTCTCGGATCCCTTCATGACTCCCAGCGGAATAAAGGTGTATCCAAACGTGACACAGGAATTCGGTGTAGAGTCGACGCTTGCTCTCTATGCCGAAGTCTATGAGTTAGCTGTGGATCAGGCCACCCTCAGCCCCTCGGTCGAGGCGCAGTTCGTGCTGATGCGCGAAGGAGAGCGGGTCAAAGTCGAAGAGCCCAGATTGGTGCAGCTCCAGGATCGAGTCATATTTGTCCATAGCATAGACCTGAAGGGTTTTGACGCCGGCAGATATCAGGTCCTGTTGGAGCTCCACGATCGGATCTCAGGACAGCGTCTGGTCAAGCGTACTCCCTTCAAGATTTCGTAGTGCCCCATCCCAGTTCCCTCGTCATTCAGATTGCACCCATCGGTTCTGGGCTGGCGAGATCTTTGGAGAGAATTGGGTGAATAGCCCTCATCAAAGCAGGACTGCTCTGGCACGGGCCTGGTTGCCCCGGTTCCTTCCTTGGCTGCTTTCGCTACTCCCCTTCGGCTGCTCTGCCGTGCTGCTGGCTTCTGAGCCCGCTGCTCCTGCGATTTTCGTCGATGTCAGCCAGGAGGCTGGGCTTTCATTCCGGCACGTCAATGGTTCTTCGGCCAAAAAGTATCTGGTGGAGACCATGGGATCGGGTGGCGGTTTCCTGGATTTCGACAACGACGGCTGGCTGGATGTCTACCTGGTCAACAGCGGCCCGACGCCGACCAGCCGATCGACCGCTGCTGCTGTTAATCGGCTTTTCCGCAACAGCGGTGACGGCACCTTTACCGATGTAACCGAGAAGGCAGGCGTGGGAGACAGTTCCTATGGGATGGGTAGTGCCTTTGCCGATTACGACAACGATGGGTTCGTGGATATCTATGTCACCAACCTGGGCCCCAATATTCTCTATCGGAACAATGGTGACGGGACCTTCTCTGATGTAACGAACGAAGTCGGTGTGGGGGATCCGCTCTGGAGTTCCAGCGCAGCCTTTGGGGACTATGACGGCGACGGGAATCTGGATCTGTACGTCGCCAACTATCTAAGGTTCAGCTTTGCCAGCCACCGTACCTGTTACGCAAGCGATCTACTGATCTACTGCTACCCACACAGCTACGACGGAGCGCCGAACACTCTGTACCGGAATCTGGGGAATGGCTCCTTCGAGACGGTCACCGGCCAGGCCGGAGTGAAAGAAGATCCTCAATACAGCAAGACTTTGGGCGTCCTCTGGTTCGATATGGACAACGATCGAGATCTGGATCTCTATGTTGTCAATGACACGACTGCCAACTATCTCTTTGAAAACAAGGGCAAAGGGAAGTTCGAAGATGTGGCCCTGTTGTCGGGAGCGGCCTTCAACGGAATGGGAATGGCTCAATCCGGAATGGGGGTTGATGCGGCCGATCTGACCGGCACTGGGCGCTTTGCGATGTTCGTTACCAACTTTTCCATGCAGACCAACGATCTTTACTGGAACCAGGGGGACGGCACCTTCTCAGATCACACGCTTCAGTCCGAGTTGGCGACTCCCAGCTTCATGCCACTGGGATTCGGAGCCAATTTCCTCGACTATGACAACGATGGGTGGTCCGATCTCTTCGTGGCCAATGGGCATGTCTTCGACAATATTTCCACCATCAATCCCAGCCTGGAACATCGTCAGCCAAATCAGCTTTTCCACAACGAGGGCAAGGGAAAGTTCTCGTCGGACTCTTCCCAAGCGGGACCCTACTTTTCAGTCAAGAACGTCTCTCGGGGCTCCGCCGCCGGTGACTTCAACAACGATGGCAAGGTCGATCTGCTGGTGATGAACAACAACGATAAGGTGGATCTGCTCAAGAATACGAGCAAGTCGCCGCATCACTGGCTCAAACTCAAATTGAAGGGCACGCACTGCAATCGAGATGCGGTCGGCAGCAAGGTTATTCTGACTGCTGGAAGCTACTCACTCACACAGGAAGTGCGAGCGGGCAGCAGCTATTTGAGTCAAAGCGACCCGAGATTGCACTTCGGCCTGGGTGACAGAGATCGAGTCGACTCCATTCGTGTGTCCTGGCCTTGTGGCAAGGATCAAGCGGTTGAGCTGCCGTCAAGCCTCGACCAGATCGTCCAAATAGAAGAAAACTAAGCGTGCTTCCTCGATTTCAATCTTGGATTTGGGGTTTGGGAGTTGTCTGGGATTTGACGTTTTGGATCCTGGAACCTACCCAGGAGGCGGGCGTCAGCACCCAGTCCCCCTGCAGGTTGGTTGCGGGAGAACGGACCAAAGGCAGGCAGTGTTCGAAAGCCGTCGCCAGATCGCTCTCCAGGCGGCTGAGATACCGGGAGGTTGCGTTCCTGGAGAGTGTTCCCCAAAGCCACACCCAGGCTGCTCGTCGCCGGCTGAGCGTCTCCCATTCCGCTACCGGTAAGCCTGCTCGACGTGCCGCACCCTGGTAGAAGGCGACGGTAAACAGGATCATCAGCAGAGCCGATCCACGTGCCAGTGACTGATTGCGCGATGGGATGCCCGCCACGAACGGGCGAAAGACCCTGCCCAGCCCAAAGGCCCGCGTGATCAGCTCTCTGCGAACCGGCCCGATCACCTCCGCGCGCTCCTGTTCAGAAGAACAGTCGGCGAGGGCGGAGTGGTAGTAGACCCCTCGGCGGCAGTCCTTCTCGAGGTCTCTTGTGATGTTGGCGAGTTGGACCACCTCTCCAACGAAGGCGCACATCTTTCTCCTGTCCTCTGCGAGCTGTGGGGGCAAGCCCATGTCCAGCCGTTGCATTTCTTCAGCAAACAGTACCGGGTTTCCCAGGACGCTGGAACAATACCGAGACAGCTGTTCCGACGAACGTAGACTCCCTCCTTGACGGATGAAGGTCTCTGTTGCCCAGATCATTCCTGTGCCCATGCGTCGAACGAGACGCCTTATCGCAGCGCGATGATCGGGGGGAAGTTCACAGTAGATCGAGTCCACCAGAGCTGATCGACTTACCAGCAGGATATGACTCTCCTCGGTGGGATCTCCGCAGAGATCGGATCCCAGCGAGGGGGCGGGCTCCGGCATCTGATCCGAGTCTGGGAATCGATCAATGAACTCCCCCAATAGGCGGGTTCGCTCGGATGGATTTGCTGCCACGTCCTCATAGGTGTCGAGCATTCTGCAGTAGGCGTAGGCGACCGCCAAGCTCGGAGCCAGTCGATTTGGGAGAAAGGCGATGCAGAATGAAAAGGATCGGGCGATAGAGGGAAGGATGCTCCACAAGAATTTTTTGGGTTTCTCGATCTTGGCTAGTTTCGAAAGAGGGGGATGGCGGCGGTCAGCTAGAAGGTTCAGGGCAATCCGGAGCAGCATTCAGAGTTCCGATACCTGGGAAGAGAGCGATGGACGGCTTCCGTTCCTGGAACTGGAATCATTGTAGCTGGAAAGAGAGAGCTTGAGAAACTAGAACCGGTCCGATGAAGTTTCAGCTCAGTGGCCCCCAGCGGTGCTGTCCCCTTCGAGAGCGAAACTTCCCGAGCCATGGAAGCCTGAAGCGCAAGCGAGGGGTTGGGGAACACCCCGAATTCCCCCGGCTTGGCTGCTTGTCGCGCCTCAGGCCCCTTTGTCCCCCCATTACGCTGCCCTCCAACCCCTCGCTCGCGCTTCAGGCTTCCTCACGTTCTGCCTGGTTGGGCGACCTGGAGGTGCAAGTTCCGAATGAAGTTTCAGCTTAGT
>Ga0310121_10000736_pt1 | contig 35232 bp, 30 predicted proteins | sample CB27_Tmax_986_MG_FD_203504 | JGI IMG/M metagenome (GOLD analysis project Ga0310121, IMG submission 203504) | Marine microbial communities from Western Arctic Ocean, Canada - CB27_Tmax_986 | ecosystem: Environmental > Aquatic > Marine > Oceanic | place: Canada: Western Arctic Ocean | collected...
GGTTGCCGTGGTGGTCGAGCCCGCGTATGTGAGGATTCACTTCGTGGAGGGTATCGACATCCATCAAGTGCCCGGCGCCTTGCCTGGGGCGGCGAGGGGACCCTCAACGGCGATCTCCTCATGTCCTCAGGAACCCTGGCACCGGGACACGATGTTGGCCAGTTGAATATCGCAGGTGATCTGACTCTTGGCGGAAGTGCTGTTTTAGAGCTGGATATCGGCGGCCTGGCTCCCGAGGATTTCGATTTTCTGAGTGTAGCTGGTACGGCCAGACTGGCCGGCTCTTTGGAGGTGGTGCTGGGTAACGGATACCAGCCGGAGGTGGGGACCCAGTTCCTGGTTGCGACCGCCAGCACCATGGTCGACACCGGCCTTGCCCTAACCGGCCTGAACGCGGGCAACTTCGAAATTCAGGTTTCAGCGACCTCGCTCGTTTTGGAAGCGGTCGATGGTGGGCTTGCCGGTGACTACAACAGCAATGGCGTCGTTGATGCTGCTGACTATGTCATCTGGCGGGACACGCTTGGCTCGACCGTTGATCTGTGTGCGGATGGTGATGGCAATGGATCGGTAAGCCAGCCTGACTATTTTTTCTGGAAAGCCCGGTTTGGTAACTCGGCTGCTGGTGTTGGGGCGGCTGTTCCGGAGCCTGGCACATGGCTACTGGTGGTGCTGGTCCTGGTGATCGCGGCTTACCCGCGGATCTTTTCGACATTACCGACGTGGTCATGAGCGGCCCCGAAGTCATTTTTCCGGCGCGAAAGGACTTCGAACAGTCATTGCCACTGGAGAGTGTCCCCAGGTGGCGAGTGACAGTCTCGTATGCTTATTCCGGTTGGCAGAGGACCCAGTACGAGTTGACCGAACTGGGTGAACTCAAAGAGGGCACTACGGAGCTAACCGCGGTGGGATCCCGCACATTGGAAACGTTCGCCAATGATAGTAACATTAATTCTCCTGCAGCCGGTGACCCAACGTTCCGGCAGCCAATTTTGATGAGCAGTTTGCCGACACGGTCGCCCTAGTCCATGCATCGAGGAAACCAGTTTGTCCCCGCCACTTGATTCTTCCCCGCCACTTAATTGGAACAGTCGTCATTTAACCCGTGGATGGCAAAAGGGCGTTACCGCATTTTACTACGGGCTTGGTTTCGAGGAGGAGGATCTCGATCGGGCCCAAGTCGGTATCGGCACGCCCCTTTTGGAGGGGAACTTGTGCAACCTGCACGCCTACGAACTTGCCCGGCAGCTGGCCGAAGGTTGCAAGGAGGTGGGCTTGATTGGTTTTCCTTTTGGAACGCCCGCCGTAAGCGACAATATCTCGCAGGGGCACGAGGGGGGCAACGGCAGCCTCCCCTCCCGTAACATGATCGCGAACGCCGCCGAATGCGTGGTCTCGGCCCACGGGTACGATGCCTTGATCGGACTGCACAACTGCGACAAGAACGGCCCTGGGTTTGCCATGGCGCTTGCCCGCTTGAATTACCCGGGATTACTGGTGAGCGGCGGAAGCATTCGGCCCGGTTGTCACGAGGGTCGCGACGTGACAATCCTGGATGTTTACGATTCGCAGGCTGCTGCCAGCGTGGGGGCAATGACCCAAGAGGAGGCGGATCAAATCCTGCGTACGGCTTGCCCAGGTCCGGGAGGGTGTGGCATTGCGGCCTCGTTCAACACTTGGGGAATCGCCATGGAAGCGATCGGCTTAATGCCCCCCTACAGTAGCTCAATTCCAGCTGAGGGACCGGAGAAACGGGAGGAGTGCCTGGGCGTCGGGCAGCTGGTACGAGGCTTGTTGGCCAGTCACCTGCGGCCACGAGACATCCTTACCAGAGATGCCTTCACGAACGCCACAGTGGCCATTGCTGCCGCAGGTGGCTCGACCAACGGAATCCTTCACATGTTGGCCCTGGCCCGGGAGGCCGAGGTTTCGTTCGATCTGGCCGACATTCAAAAAATCCTGCGGTCGACACCGGTCCTGGCCAATTTTGCTCCCCGCGGCAAGCGCACGATGGTCGATTTGCACCACCTGGGTGGAACTCCGTTGCTGCTCAAACATCTCCTGAACGCTGGCTTACTCAAAGGGGATTGCGTGACGGTCACCGGCAAGAGCCTGGCCGAGAACCTGGTCCAGGTGCCTGAGGTCCCGACCGACCAGGACCTGCTGGTTCCCGTCGACCAGGCGCTAAAGCCTTTCGCCGACATGCAGGTCTGTTTCGGCAACCTCGCTCCCGGGGGAGTGGTTTTCAAGGTTTCCAGCATGCGGCAGCCCACTTTTCGAGGCACGGCCCTCTGTTTTGACGATGCCCGGGAAGTGGTCCAGGCGGTAGAAGCCAAACGCATTAAGCCAGGAATGATCATCGTGTTGCGTTACCTGGGCCCGGTCGCCTGCGGGATGCCCGAGGTCCTGGTGGCGACGGCCGCTCTGGCCGTTCCCGAGTTGGACGGCAAGGTGGCATTTCTTTCCGACACCCGGGTGTCTGGCGTTTCGCATGGCGCGATCGGCGTGCATTGTTCCCCAGAGGCGGCCGTGGGAGGTCCGATTGCCCTGGTCGAGGACGGCGACGAAATCTCGTTCGACTTACTCGCGGGCGAGATCCGTTTGCACGTCGATGACGAGGATCTGGCCAGGCGACGCGAATCCTGGGCACCTCGGGCACCCGCCTTCGAGGCTCGAGGTTACCTGGCCGATTTCAGCGCGACGACTGCCCAGGCACACCACGGCTGTGTGAGCTGGGCTTATTACCCGCAGTGCCGAAGCTAGACAGGTCAGTGTCGCGGCATCTCATCGCTGTATCCGCCTTCAATATCGTGCGTCATCGTTTCGGGTGCGAAGTCGTGCCGCTCGAGTATCCGCACGCAGGTGTTCCAACGGAGTATGGCGTCGTCATTATCTGGACTGCTCAACTGCTCAGCTTTTGCGTAACATCGCATGGCTGTGCGGTACCAGCCGATCGACGTCTTCTCGCCTTTGATCAATCGCGAGTTGCCCCAGCGTTCGTTAATGATTCCTTCGTAATAGAGGCGTTCGTATTCATCCGTGAGCTGAGGGATCAGGGCCTGTGCTTCATTCAGCTCGCCGGCGAACTCATTATCGAATTGATCGGTTATGGCAAGCAAAAGGATCACGTTCGCCTGCTGGTTCTCTGGTTCGATGGCCAGGACGTCACGACAAATACTTTCGGCCTGCAGCGGCTCGTTGAGCAGCCGGTAGTGCAGCGCCTTCTCCAGTGTAGCTGGGATCGATTCTTTGACGATCTGCTTTAGTTCGGTCATGGCGGGTTCCTCTACAACTGTGTTAAGAAGATGACCGATAGCACGGTTCCCAATATCGCCACTCCGTAGCAAACCACTGCCAGCGTGCCGTCAAATCCTTTAAGCCCCAAGTCTCCCGCAGTGAACCGGAAGCGGTGTGCCCAGTGGAACAATGTCAACGAGATGAGCAAGAAAAGGTAGACCCGTCCCACCCAGTGTATCATCAGCACGTGCAGGCTTTCCGGATTGATCCAACCCAGGGGTACGGCGATCCCTACCAGCACGATGGTGATTGGCATGAAGAAGGCCGCGACGACCCCTCCGGCAGAAAATACGGACCAGAAGATCACTTCGTTCGACTTGGCCATATGATCGTTACCCTATTCTATAGGCAAGCCAGGCGATCAAGATCGAGACGATCGCCCAGACAACGTAGTTTGAGCCGGCAATCACCATTGGGCTCAGTCGTTCTTCGCCTCGCCAAACGACCATTGCCTTTGGCGTGAGATTGAACCAGGTGATGCTGTGATAAAGAGCCATGCCCAAGACAACTAGATTCAGCAGGATCGCCCACGAGTGGTTCAATCCATCAAACAACGCAGCGAATTCTTGTGAGTTGGTTCCGCGGGCCCGGTAAATGAGCACCAGCAAAAAAACAGCATAGCCACCGACGAACAAGCAAGTCAGTTCGCGGACCATGAACAAAAAGTAGGACTTCTTTTTCAGCCACCAATTGGCGGGCATCGGCCGGATGTACTCTTTGGTCTTTGTGTCGGCTGATTGATTCGTCATTTCTGCCTTTTCCCCCATGGCATCAAAACCGATTTGAGGAAATCCGTCGTGTGAGACACCTTGGCCTGCTGAATCGCGCCCGCCGGATCGACATTCTTGGGGCACACCTGGGTGCACTCACCCACCAAAGTGCATTCCCAGATACCTTCGTGGCTGAAGATAACCTCTTCCCGCTCGGCATTCCCGTCATCGCGGGAATCGTTGTTGTAGCGTTGTGCCAGTGCGATAGCGGCAGGGCCGATAAAATTCGGGTGCTGCCCGTAAATCGGACAGGCCGCATAACAGAGCATGCAGTTGATGCACATGCTGAACTGCTTGTATTGCGCAAGCTGAGCCGGTGTCTGGAGGTATTCGCCCTCGGAAACCGGCTTTTCCTCTTTAGGCACCAGCCAGGCCTTGACGTCGTCCAACTTTTGCAGGAAATCCTCCATGTTGATCACCAGGTCGCGAATGACCGGGAAATAGTTGAGCGGCTCGACGCGAATTGGGTTCGGGTAGTAGTTCCTGAGAAAGGCGGCGCAAGTCAATATCGGCTCGCCGTTGACCATCATGCCACAGCTTCCGCACACACCCATCCGACATGACCAGCGAAACGACAACGTCCCGTCGATTTCGTCTTTGATGTAGTTGAGTGCATCGAGCACAACCCAATCTTTTTGATACGGAACCTCGTATCGCTGCATCTCGGGTTCGTCTTCCTGCTCAGGCCGGTAGCGAAAGACGTCGAGGGCGATCGTTGCATCGCTTGTGGTCGTGTCACTTGCTGCCATAAACGCGTTCTCCGGGAGGCCAACGAGTGATGGCCACGTCGAGATACTCGATACGCGGTTCCCCGTCGGTCTGATAGGCAAGAGAGTGTTTGAGAAATCGTTCGTCGTCGCGGGTGGGATAATCCGCGCGCTGGTGCGATCCACGGGATTCCGTTCGTGCCAAAGCGCTGAAAGCCAGTGCCTCGGCGACGTCGAGCATGTACTCCAGTTCCAATGCAGTCGTCAACTCGGTGTTGAACGTCAGGCTGTGATCGGTTAACTCAACGTGGGCGAACCTTGCTTTCAGGTTTCTAATGGTTTCGCAAGTCTTTCGCAGCGAATCTTCGCTACGATAAATGCCCGCTCCGAGTTCCATGGTGTTGGTCATTTCTGTCCGCAGGCCGGCAAGGGTTTCCTTCCCACCGCTGGGCTGGAAGAACTGCTCACGAATTCGCTGTTGCTCGACTTCTGCCTGAGCGTGGATCTCTTCTAGGGCGATGCTATCATTCTTCTGGGCGAACTGAACCGCTGCCCGTGCCGCCCGCGCGCCGAATACCAACAGCTCGGTCAGCGAATTGGAACCGAGTCGATTCGCACCGTTAATGCTGACACAGGCACACTCGCCGGCTGCGAACAATCCCGGCAACGGGGTTGCCCCGTCGGTGTTCGTATGCACCCCGCCCATCATGTAATGCACGACCGGGCGCACCGGGATCAATTCGTGAACGGGGTCGATGCCGACATAGTTTCGGCACAATTCGCGGACAAAGGGGATTTTCTTGTCGATCTTTTTCTGGCCCAGGTGCCGCACGTCCAGGTGCACGAAATCACCATAAGGACCGTCGATGGTCCGCCCCTGTTCCCGTTCCTTGATAAATGCCTGTGACAAACGATCCCGCGGACCCAACTCCATCGTCCGTTTCTGCGGGTGCTTTGGGTCGGTCACGTCGATCGGCTGACCCAAGTCGTAATCTTGCAAATACCGGTAACCCTCCTTGTTCACCAGGATCCCGCCCTCGCCGCGCGATGCCTCGGTGATCAGGATCCCTGTGCCTGGCAGGCCTGTCGGGTGGTACTGGACAAACTCCATGTCTTTGAGCGGCACACCGGCCCGATATGCCATGGCCATCCCGTCGCCTGATTTGACGGCGGCGTTCGTAGTAAACGGGAAAATTCGGCCAGCCCCTCCTGTGGAGAGGATTACGGCTCGGCCGGCGATCGCGCGAAGCTGTCCCGTGCGGAGCTCAATCGCCGCCACTCCCTGGCAGCGCCCGTCGTGTACGAGCAACTTGGTGGCGAACCACTCGTCGTAGCGAGTGACGTTTTTGAACTTTAGTGCCGTCTGAAACAACGTGTGCAGCATGTGGAAGCCGGTCTTGTCGGCTGCGAACCAGGTCCGCTCGGTTTTCATTCCGCCGAACGGTCGCACTGCTACCGTTCCATCCGGCTCGCGGCTCCACGGGCACCCCCAGTGCTCCAACTGGATCATCTCATTGGGCGCTTCGTTCACGAAGAGTTCGACGGCGTCCTGATCGGCCATCCAGTCCGCCCCGGAGATGGTATCGTAAATGTGATCGTCGATGCTGTCGTTCGGCTTGATGACCGCTGCCGCGCCACCCTCGGCGGAAACGGTGTGCGAACGCATCGGATAGATCTTCGAGACGACACCGATGCTCAAATTCGGATTCTCTTCGCCAATGGCAATTGCTGCACGCAAGCCGGCCCCGCCGCCGCCCACGATGACAATGTCGTACTCATCCGTCTGGTAACTACCCATGCGTCAGAAAATCCCCAAATCGGTAATACGGTCTGACGCCACCATCGAAACCTGAAAGTCGGCGAAGCCTACCATAAACAAGCTTATCCATACCCAAAAGCATGTGGTTTTTGTTCAAAGACGAACCGCCCTTCCAGAGCTGCTAGCGGCGGTGGCCTCCGGCCATACATGAAAAACAACCCACCTTGTCGGCCAGGGACCGACCCATCAGGCATCGCGACGCTGTGTCTTACCAGGCCCGTACTCGCGGGGCTTAACCGCTTCACTCGCCATCGCTTGCGGCACTCCAAATGAAGTGATGAGGTGGACTGACCGCAGCAATATAACGCCGGCTTTCTCGACCGTCAATGAAACTGGCCAGATCGTCTGATCATTCAGCGGTACTGGACTGGCGGTACTGGACTTGTAGACGACTCGGTGAATTGGCCGTCACGGGTCCTCGGTTCCCCGCAACATCCGCTACCACCGGTTCGGCATGAAAGAGGGTTTCTGAACATGCCGACCAGCGTGGTCGACCTCTGCACACAGTAAAAGGTTACCGTCGAGGAATTGACGGCGTGGACCGATTTGGATTCGCAGCGTGTGCTGGCGATCATGCTGGGCCGCTGGACTCCGTCTCCGGAGGAACGCCACAAGGTTGCCGAGGCCTTCGACGACAGCGAGTGGGGACACAAGACGCCGATTCAGCACATTTACGGGCACGGACCGGGCTAGGAATCGGGCGTTGCCGGAGGGTGCTGGAAATGGCCGACTGGCGACTGCAATGAGCCGCAGAGGAGGAGCCGATTCTGGTAGGTCTCACTGCGGATTATCGAGTACCGCTAGCCATGGACGATCAGACCCACCAGGCCCAGCAGCACGAGCGTCGCCGGCTCGGGGACCGCTGCCCTGCTACCGGTGCCAGTGAGATTGCCAAACCGGTCTTTCCAAAAAACGTAGTCGGCCTCGTCGACCGTACCATCGTCATTGCCATCGGCACGCAGGTCCACTTGCGAGCCGAGCGTATCGCGCCAGAGGGTGTAATCGGCTGCGTCGACAACGCCGTTGCCGTTGTAATCGCCGTTGCCTGGCGTCGGCGGCTCGGGAACGGCGACCTTGAATTCTGATGCTACGGTCCATCCAGGATTGCCGTTGCTATCAAATACATAAGCTCCAACGTCCAATGACCCACCTCGCGGCACGCCGTTGAAGTCGTTGAGGGTTGCGTAAGCTGGATCGGCCGCACCGATCAACGCCGATCCCGGTGCCGGAAAAGCATCGAGTGCACTGCCTTCCCAGTTGGCATTGACGAGGTCGGCGACAAGATCCCCAGCGGAATCAAATTGGTCAGATTCAACGGTGCATCCAGTGATTGGGTAATTCGGCGGGGGTGTGTAGCTACAGGCGGTACCCACACCGACGTTGCCGGTAAGTAAAGTTGTTTGCGGATCAGAAGACTGAGGAACACGGATTGCCCAGTCTGGGGTGCCGCTCTCCTGAGCATAGATCGCGTTGTTGGCAATCACGATGGGACCGCTCAATGTACCGTTGTCAGAATGCACGCGGATACCGCTGTGGTGAGAGACGATGGTGTTATGAACAATCTCCAGGTTTCCGGGGACCGCGCTTTGGTGGGGTTGGCTGCGAATGGCGTCGGTGGCGTTACTCGGATCATGATACTCCGCGTCTACGTTCATGAAAACGAGGTTATTGCGCACGATGGCATTCGAGGCTACCTGGATCCCGTGGTTGCCTGGGTTCCAGACCACATTCTGCTCGATGATGTTGGGGGCCTGTCCATCGGTACCGTAAACGAGGATGCCGGGATACTTGGTGTTGTGGATCACGTTGTGACGGATCACGTTGTTGTAGCTGCCGTCTTTGATCTCGATCCCATCTCCCTGGGAGACTGTCGGCCCATCCAGGTCATGGATATAGTTGAATTCGATCAGCCCATCTCGGAACACGCCTTTTGTCGTTCCCTGTGCGTCGTTGTTGCTTCCCAGGTAAAAACCTTCTCCGGTTCCCCCAGTGTTGTTGATTTCATTCCGTCGAAAAATCATCCCGGTATTGGTGTCGCCGACGAAGTTTGCGGTAATTGCCGCTTCCCCCGTATGGTGAATATGAGAATCTTCGATCGTGACGAAACTGGCCTGATCTCCCGGGTGCGGCTGAAGCACGGAAGAGGTCCCTATGTATTCGTCATCAGATGTGCTGCCGATCCGGATGCCGGCCGAAACGTGGGAGTCGACACCACCGGTGATCTCAAGACCCCGCAGGATCAGGTGACGGGCTCCCATGATATTGATCACGTTCTGGCTGGCGTTGGTACGAGTGAGCACGGCTCGTTCACCTTCTGCAGCACGTATCACAATCGGTTGGGCGGCCGTTCCCTGGTGGTACATCCTCAGCTTGAAACTCCACGGCGGCTGCTCACAGGTCCCTTCGTGGAGGATCACTTTGTCACCCGGTTGCAGAAGTGCCAGGGGACCTGGTTGACTGGGGTCGTAACCGATGACGCTTATCCAATCGTCAGCGGGTGTCAAATGGTAAGTCACCGCCTCGACCCCGGTCCCACACAGTGCGGCAACTACGAAGAACACCGTGGCGAACAGGATAGCGAAACGCACACCGACAGTGACCTTGGCTTGTCGCATGACGAGCCCAAACCCCAGTCTCATGGATTGAGGTTTCGTTGGACCGGCTGACAGGACGGTTGATGTTTGCTTGCGATCACTCATGACGTGCCGTGCGGTGTCGGTGGAGTACCGGGCCGGTCGCACTGAGAAGCGAGAGAGAGGCACTGCTGGGTTCTGGAATCGGCGCAGGGGTTCCGGAAACGACCGGGTCGCCAAAGCCGACCGCCAGGACATCGCCCGACCGCGATCGACATGCTCGTGACGGCGAAGCCGAGCGGTTCTGTCAGCGGATCGGAGTCCGCCGAGGAATCGCCCTGGCTTTCCACCCCCCCCCCCCCCGTCAGCTTTCCACTGACATCGTGCGCGAGTGCTGTATCACCGTCGTTCCAGGTCAACACGTGATCACCGGCACCGGCGAGAATCTCCCGCGTGTTGCCCTACTTGTTCGGGTCGTGCTCGGCAGGAATTTCGATGCGCCCGTCGACCTCGATGCACGCGTTTGCGTAATTCTGCCGATATTGAATGGGGCCGAAAATGTGAGAGAACTGGTCATTTTCAAGAACCGGTGTGGCGTTTGCAGGGAGGCTAATCAAGAACAGCAAACACAAGGTTGCTGTCACCCAAACTTTACCTGGCGGATGTGCAACCAACCGAGACGTGTCAAACAGGGTCATTATTCCCTCTTTTGTGTGACCACGGATAGAACCCATACGGTCAAACAATCGTTATTTTAATTTGTGCGCATCCCGATTGCAATTTTTTTCAGTTCTCTTCGCAATTCCAGGAGTTGGATTCTCACCCTGAAAATCTGGCCAGGGTGCCAGCGATCGAGGCGGTTCACGACGTTTTCGCGATCGGTTGTCCATCCATTGCGAGAGTCATCGTTGAGCGTATCCTCGACCCGTTCGACCATTTACCTTTTGGCCCGTGGTTGAACATTCGCCACGGCGGCGGAAAATTCGGTTTCTCACAACTACGAATTTTCCTGCGACCGCACTTGCAGCTTAACGCTGGTCAAGACGAATTCACTGCTGGTACCTCGTGACAGCTTGCCGTCTGGTTGGGATGAATGGCGAAAGACCTCCTGCCTCAGTCCCGGTCATCTGGATCGATGACATCGAGTTCGATACCGACAAACTCGCCAACATCCTGAATCGGATGACGACCGATTAAAATTCCTGTCAGCCTGGTGGATCAGTTCACGATGCCCTGCGGGGAAGTCGCAATGCCAGGAGAAGCATACCTATCGAGACCAAGGAGAGTGCCGCCGGCTCAGGAACGATGGCCGCGCCAGTCAGGGTAAAAGGAGTCAAATTAAAAGACTCTTGCTGAAAATTGTTCGAACCATTCAGCAGGCCCGTGGCGTCAAAAGTGAACATCAGCCCACCTACAGTGGTGTTATTTTCATTCAGCAAATGATCATCAACAAATCCACCCATGAAAGTCGACGGGTTTGAAGTCAGATCTTCTTCTCCCGTTTCATCCCACCCCTCGGTGTAGTGGAATTCACTTATACGTGCTTGTGCCAGTCCCGTAGCAGTATCGATTTCGAAGCCATCCCACGTTCCGTGCATAATCGAATCACCTGCGACAAAGCTGAACTGATCAAACGTGGGAGTGAAACTGTGGATACCGTCATTTAAACCGGTGTGTACGGCCATCAGCGATGGTAGCGAGCCACCGGCTACCGGATCGCCCGCGTGTACGCCCGTCCCCGCTGTAGTCGTGAAAAATTTCTACGCAATGTCGTTACCACCGGGACTGACCATGAGCATGTCACTACCTTCGGAAAAAAACGTGACGGTTGTTTGGGTGCTACCGAAGGTTGGCCCTGCAGCAACCCGTTCTCCGCTTCCACGATGATAGGCCGTGACGATAAGGTCTTTAAATTCGCCGGCAGGTGAGAATCTATCCAGAATAATGTCACCTACTTGAAGTGTCGTCGCATTATTTTGATTTTTGACCTTAAAACGAAGGTCAGCAGTAACGGTGTCACGGTGGCCCGCGTGTGTTCCGTTTATGTGTACTGTTGCCCGTAAGGTAGTAGTTGGTATCGTTTTTGCTCCGCGGGGGATCCGATTTCACCTCGCTATGAGTTCTTGCTGCAAGCTGCTCAACGCCCGTGTGCGGCCCTTTTTTGTGCGTAGCACGAAGCACAACCTGGAAAATTTTAACATTATCGAACTTGGTTACGTCATCAAAAACGATATGTCGATAGTCCCAGGTAGAAGTTTTTACCCCGACATCGATGTCCCAAAAATCGGATTCAGTTAAGTCGGTGATAATGTCTTGAAAACCAACTCCAGGACCTGCTCCGTTTGATGTGACTATCGCCCCGTCGCCTATCAGGCAGAATTCGTCACTTACGTCTACCATCGGAATTGCGAAGTTTACATCGAAACCATCGCCCCGGACGGATTGTACGGTCAGCAAGACGAGCGCGACCGTCGCCAGGAGCCCTAAGGCACGTTGCCAGGGCGTCCTGACGCGTTGCAATTCGAATAAACTCATTGGCTTTCTCCCAGACCAGCTTTCCCCAGAACTTCCACAATAACCGTCCGCCGTAATATTCCTGTTTGGCGGTGCCGCTGTTGTCAAGTGTTTTCCGCCTACGGACCCCGCTAGCCCCAGATCCCCCGCGGATTCTATCGCGGTGGCTGAATCTCGAATCAGGACTCAATGTAATCAAAGTGACCAACCGGGGCTCCTGTTTGACTTCCGAATCGGTTGGCCCATGAGGCTTTTGGATACTTCATCTGCTACCGAAACATAACGCCAACGTGTTTCATATCCGTATGTTGCGCACGGTTATCGATCAGGCAACCTCCAGGGAAATCGAGCGGTTCTTGCTAACCTGGGACGCACTTTGGCATGGATCTAGCGACATATGGGAATCCGTTCCAAACATTTCTCGTTCCCAGCTTAAAGGAGACCCGTCGTGTTCCACCCCATCCGTTTACTCGCTGCGGTGATGTTGACTGTCCTGATGGTGCTGCCAACGACCGTTGGCTTAGCCCAGAATTTTTTTAGCCAGAAAAGTGCTAACCAACATCGTTCCTCGAACTTCGGCAACTTGTCGCGCGCAGCGAACGTGCAAAACAGTTCTCGCACACTGTCATCCAGCAAAAGACTTTCCACGTCGCCCAGGAACTTAAGTAACGCAAATCGATTTTTGAGAAAAGTTCAACCAACCCCAACTCGTAGGGTTCCTACCGTCAAACTGTCGAGGGTTCCCTCTGCCACACAATCGACCTTCGGTCCGTACAAACGACCTTCGAAGTCGCCACCCTTCAATATACTGCCGAGTATCAAACCAGACTTACGTACGCCCAACCGGCCAGGCGTGGTTGGGAACTTAACTCCGAGCATCAAACCGGATCTACTTAGGCCCAACCGGCTGGGTCAGAACGGTAAACTGAGGGGCATCACCAAGTTGGCAGGAATCCAGAATTTCGAACGTTTGGTCAGCCAGGTTGGAAAAACTGATCTAAAACCGCTCGAGCTTGAAAAGTTCGACGGTAAGTTCAGCGACGTACTTAAAGGTGCCAATTTGAAGCTCAACAACCCAGAGGTACAGCAAGCCAAGAATTTCGCGATCCAAAATCTGTCGCTACATTCGCACTGTCACTGGTGGATTGACTTTGTCATCGGTGGTCACTGGCACTGGAACCATTGTGACTGGTGGGACCACTGCTACACGCCCGGCTACTGGCACTGTTGGACGCCATGTCACTACCAGGTGGTTTACTGTCCGCCGGTTGAGGGATATATCAGCAGCAGTTGGTACTTTGGTGTCGATTGCATCTTGATCCCGGACATGGCAGCTTACGGCATCCAGGAAGTGAAGCCAAATTCGCCAGCAGCCTTTGCCGGATTGATCCCAGGCGACTTGATTGTCAGCATCAATGGCCAAGGAATCGAAGACGAATTGGTTTTACCCTACGCGATCCAGACTTCCGGTGGTCACCTGGAACTGGGTGTAATTCGCGAAGGCAGTGACGAGCCAGTTCTGGTCTATGTCGCTTTACAACTAATCGAGCGTTTGTCGTACTGAGCGTTACCAACCAGGGACAAAGCCTGCCCGACGCAAGTTGGGCAGGCTTTTTTTATCGTCTTCGCTGGTGGGCTTTGCGGCGGCCGGTTGGCTTCGCAAAGGTCACTCCTCTTTTGGTTTTCAGATTGTTGATCGAAAAGGGTGTTGTCTCTGGCCGTGCACCGTGCGGAGCCAGTTGTTTCAACGATAAAAAAATATCGACCCGCGGTGTTACTTGTCGTGCACGCTGGTGCACAGTGATCCACTTAACCGTGTTGCGGGGAGTGCCTGGGGCGCAACGGGCAAAGAGCCGTGGCCGTTTAAGGGCGACAGTGTTCAGCAAGTTTATCGCTTAAGTCATCCGGATAAAGAATGAGGGATGTGAGGATATGGCCAGTTGGTATCACCGGGCTCGGCTCAAAATGGTGTAGTTGCTACCAGCCGGCTTGATATACCACTCCTGGTTTTTCGAAGGCGGAACGTCACGTTTCGAATGCCCACGACCCATATTCGGAGAGTAAAACTAACGATCGACCTATTCGAAGTGGGCAGTTGTGCCTGAGCAGTGGTCCGGGCAAATCTCTCTGAACTTGAATCGTTGGCAGCCAACTCCTTTTGATATCAACCGGAGCCGGTGATTTTGCCTGTTTACCGGAATTTATGAAATCGAAACAACTCGTCTAACAGGTTGCCGAGTTAGGGTTTAGTGAATAACGGGTCAGCAATTTCCTTGCAGTCAGGGTTCTATCGCGGATAATTTTCCAGAGGAACAAAACTTGCGTTTGGGTTATCGGGAGCACAGAATGCAAGTTAGACGTACATAGACGATCGCATTGCGAAATGCGATAATAAAGTTCCTCAGCGGTTGCCGTTCAGCAATCAAGGCTTCATAGAAAAGGCCAGTAATGCAGCTCGAACGCACAATCGGTCTTCTCGGGCTGACTTTTGTTGTTGTCAGCGGAATCATTGGATCGGGTTGGTTGTTTGCGCCCTTTTTGGCAAGTCAGGTTGCAGGGCCAGCAGCAATTATTTCCTGGTTCATTGGTGGTTTTTCGATCTTGATTCTTGCGCTTTGCTTTGCCGAGACGACGAGTATTCTGCCGGTGGCGGGGGCAATCGCAAAACTACCTCATTTCACACACGGCGATGTGACCAGTTCTGTCCTCGGCTGGTCCGCGTGGGTTGGCTACAACACGGCAGCGCCGATCGAGACAATTGCGATGCTGGAATATTTAGATCCTTGGTTGTTCAAGGGAGCAGCTCAGGATGGGAATCTCACACAGTCTGGTATTCTGGTTGCGTGGGCCATTCTGGCATTTTTTGTCGTGGTCAATGCATGGGGAATTTCTGCATTTGTGCGGGCCAATTTGTGGATTACGGTTGTGAAGCTGCTCGTGCCCACGGTCATTCCGATCGTGATCATATTCCTCCATTTTACCCCGAGTAACTTTTACTCGTCAGGGTTTGCACCGAATGGTATGAAGGGTGTTTTTACAGCAGTGTCCACCGGTGGAGTCATTTTTGCCTTCATCGGGTTTCGCCACGCAATCGATCTTGCTGGAGAGGTTAAAAGGCCCAATTTTACCATACCTGTTGCGTTAACTTCTGGCTTGATCATTTGTGTTGTGATCTATGTATTGCTTCAAATTGCCTTTATTGGCGGCCTCAATCCGAAGGAGATCGAAAACGGGTGGGCAGATATGCTCTTGCAGGGCAAAGGGGCAAAGGCGGCGGCAGTTCCTATGATGAGTGTGGTAGCGGCCCTGGGCATTGGTTGGGTAAATGTGATGCTTTACACTGGGGCTGTGGTGGCTCCTTTTGGTGGCGGGCTTGTCGCAACCGGTTCCATGGCAAGGTTGGGGTATGCACTCAGCCAAAATGGGTTCTTTCCAAAGTGGTTGGAAAAATTGTCTACCCGGGGTGTTCCCTTACGGGCCTTGGTGATGAACTTTGTGTTTGGAGTGGCCGTTGTGGCCTTTATATCATTTGAGGAAGCCATTGCGTTCAACGGGGCTGCAATCACAATTTCGTTGTGTGCGGGACCGTTGGCTGTTGTTGCGCTGCGCAAACAGTTACCTGATTTGGCCCGGCCCTTCCGGTTGCCGGCGGTGTACATTATCGCTCCTGTGAGCTTTGTGGTGGCAACGCTTATCGTTTATTGGGGTGGCTGGGAGACCAACTGGAGATTGGGATTGGTCATCGGAGTTGGTTTAGTGATCTTTGCCATCAAGACGGTTTGGAACCGGGTCCCTGTTTCACATCTCGACCTACCACAAGCGATCTGGCTAATTCCCTACGGTGTTGGGCTTTTGACTTTCTCTTATCTGGGGGATTTTGGGGGAGGGACCAAACGTCTGGTCTATCCGTGGGATACCATAGGGGTAGTGATCCTGAGTCTCGGCGTCTTTGTTATTGCTTATCGTTGTCGGCTTTCAAACGAAGCAACGGCCCGCTACTGCGAAAAATATATGACACTTCCGCCAGACGTTACCCCACTCTAATGTACCCTTGCCAACCTTGTGGCTCGGTATCGAAAGCCCTATACGTGATCGGGATAAGCGTGTACCAGCCTCGTGAAGTCAGGAGTGCTACCCCAGGTAGGTGTGCATTGGTGACCAAAAAAAGAGGTCAAACTTCCCAGGTAGTGTGAGTCGCACGATGTTGGCGGTTGTCCGGTCCAAAACAGGTCGGTGCTGCAGAAAGCTTTGTCCTGCGGTTCAGGGTGTTACGTGTCGAGTCGCGGTGGGTGCAGGCAGGACAAAAACACCTGGTCACTTCTAGGGGGCAGTATTTGCGCCGCATTGGGTATCGCGGTAGAATGAAAAGGTGGCTTCAGAAGTCATGTGAGCAAATATTAACATCCAGAAACATTCTGAAAATGGAGCAATCAATGCAAATGATGTCAGGTTTTTCACTGCTTGCACTCGTTTTGGGCATGGCGACGTGCATTCATGCCGATGAGCAGGTTCGGGTGTTGATCATTGACGGCCAGAACAATCATAACTGGCGAGAGACGACACCTATCCTCCGCAACGGGCTGCTAGCGACAGGCCGTTTTTCAGTTGATGTGGCAACGAGCCCTTCGGGACGGCAAGACCTGAGCGAATTTCACCCACACTTCGCAAACTACGATGTTGTACTAAGCAATTACAATGGTTCGCCCTGGTCGGACCAAACACGAGCAGACTTTGAAGCTTATGTCCGCGGCGGTGGCGGTTTTGTTTGCGTGCATGCAGCGAACAATGCCTTCCCAGAGTGGTCTGAATACAACGAGATTTGCGGGCTCGGTGGCTGGCATGGGCGTAATGAAGATTCCGGACCGTACGTTTATCTGAAAAATGGGGAGGTCATCCGTGATCAAACCCCTGGTCGGGGTGGCTATCATGGTCCGCAACATGAGTTCCAGGTGACGGTCCGCGATGTCGACCATCCCATCACCAGGGGATTGCTGACGGTTTGGATGCACACCAAGGACGAACTATACGATCGCCTGAGAGGCCCCGCTCACAAGATGTCAATTTTAGCCACGGCCTATTCTGATCCCGCGCAGGATGGTACCGGACGTGACGAGCCGATGTTGATGACAATTTCCTATGGCCAGGGACGTGGTTTCCATACCGTGTTAGGCCACGCAGATTATTCCATGAAGTGCGTCGGATTTATGACGACGTTATCACGGGGAACCGAGTGGGCGGCCACCGGCGAAGTCAGCATTCCTGTTCCAGCAGACTTTCCCACCGCCAGCACAACTCGCGCGCGAGACTGATACTTCCACAGCGAGTTAACGCAAAATGAAAACACTTACCAAAGAACTTTGGATGGAAATTCCTGAACGACGCGCGATTGTGTCGATCCACGGAGAAATTGAGCGATTGGTTGCTGAAAGCGGGGTTCAAGATGGTTTGGTGCTGGTCAATGCCATGCACATTACCGCCAGTGTATTTATCAATGACAACGAATCGGGGCTCCATCGCGACTATGAAGTGTGGCTGGAACAATTGGCACCCTTTGATCCGTCACCCAATCGCTATCACCACAATCGAACTGGTGAAGACAATGCCGATGCCCATCACAAACGGCAAGTGATGGGACGGGAAGTGGTGGTTGCTATTACCGAAGGAGAATTGCACCTGGGGCCGTGGGAGCATATTTTTTACTATGAGTTTGATGGCAGGCGAAAGAAACGCGTACTCGTGAAAATCATTGGAGAATGAGCTGGGTAGGTTGTTTTGAAAAGTGGCGAGAAAACGGTGAGGCTGCCGCTGGTACCGCTGTTTTAATGCCCGGTAAACAGGAGCTTCGACGTTTTATCTGGACGGGCTGTACTAAACGCTGGAGGCATAAATCAGATAGCCACCAATGGCCACCGCGGCCAATCCGCAACAGCGTAGAAATGCGGTGGGTTGGCGTAGCCCCCATTCAAGCAATCGCATCATGCGGTTACCACCGAGCAGCATGATTACGAATGCAGCAGCCACCGTGATGATGCCCAGTCCTCGAACGACTTGTTGCGAGTAGTATTCTGGCCGGCAGTAGGCAGCCGCAAAGATCAAGAAGGTTCCCACCGTCATGCGGATGGCCACGGCACAATAGACCATGTTGGGCGTGTGAAAGCGTTCGGCCATGCGTTTTAGGAGGGCGGGGTAAACAAGAGCAACAAGGCCGGCGAGGCCCATCAGCATTCCAATAATTTTCACAGCAAGGGTCATGCCAGGATCTTTCTGGTTGATTGACCATGTCGGGAAGGTATTTGTAACTGGTGAACCGACAAAGCACATCAGGTGTTACAAGCGACAATTGGAAATGGCTGTTTCGAGTATCGCTGTTGCGCCAAGCGATTCAAGCTGTTCCATGACATCGATGACCTCGCCGCGCTTAACCATGGCCCGCACGCTGCACCACCCTTCTTCTTCAAGTCGGTTTACGGTGGGAGAGTCGAACCCGGGTGTAATTTTTTCGGCTGCTGCAAGGTGTACCTGTTGAATATTGTATTCCAGCAGCGAATAACTCCGTGCGATGACGACCCCTTCGATCCGACGGACGATACGGTCGACCAACGTGGGTTGAGTGGTCTGCGGGTATTGGATGAGCACGGTTTCATACGTTCCAATTTCTGCGAGAATTCGCAACCGATTTGCAACCAAGGTGCTTCCGGTTTCGACCAGGTCTACGATGGCTTCGGCAACTCCCAAGGCGATCATCACCTCAACCGAGCCACTCAACTCAACCACATGGACTTGGGCTTGGTGTTGGTTGAGATAGGTTTGTGTGAGGTTCGGAAAACTTGTTGCGACCGAGCGTCCGTCCAGATCAGCAGGTTGTTGGACATCACAGTTTTCGGGAACGCAGATTGCGAGGCGGCAGTTTCCCATGCCCAAAGATAATCGGTTAATCACGTTGACACCTGCTTCTGCAACAAGATCGCTGCCGGCGATTCCCAGGTCGATTGCACCTTCGGCACACAAGACCGGGATGTCATCAGTACGAAGAAAGGTCACGTCGATGGGGATATCGCGGACGGGTGCAAACAGGCCACGATCTTGGCGGCGGAAACGGAGGCCGGCTTCTTTCAATAATTCGACGGCACCGTCGGCCAGGCGGCCTTTGCTGGGGATGCCGACGCGGAGGTTGGTCGACATGGGAGTGATTTTGGTTTTCCAAATGGTGGGCGTTGGTTGGAGTCAATTCCAGGCCGAGCCTTTGTAGCCGCAGGTGGGGGACCATGATTCACAGGTCCTTCGTGTGCCAAGGCGTCCTGGAGTACGTGTTGCCAGACCAGGGTTGTGGGTTACGGACCCCGATTTTTTTTTCTTCAATACCAGAGACACCAAATCGTCCAGCAAGTTCCTTTTCTACATCGACGAGCGAAACCTCTTTATATTGAAGGAGTACGAGCAGATGGTAGACCAGATCCGCTGCCTCATGCAGGAAATGGGCTCGGGCTTCCTCGCCAGTTTCTGCCGCAGCTTCGACGAGTTCAGCCGCTTCTTCAAGGATCTTTACGCCAATGGCATCGAGTCCGCCCGCAAGCAACTCTCTGGTGTACGACTTCTCGCCACGACTTTGTGCCCGTTGGGCGATTGTGTGCTCAAGCAAGTCCAGCGGTCTGGTTAAGGGATCCATGCTGCAAACACCTTTCCAAGATCAAGTCACCCAATAACAATGGAACGACAGGTTTACCAGATAACAATGAAACGACAGGTTTACCAGGGCTTCGGCCACCGCCCATGGGGGCCAGTCTAAGATGGTTCTTAAATGGTGACAATCGATATCCAGTCGACCAATGGAGGCTATTGGGAATGAGTATCCCAGTGCAGGATTGTTGGTTTTTGACCGGGGTCACAGCGTGTGGGAAAACGTGTGTGGGGATTGAATTGGCTAAACTCCTGGATGCCGAAATTCTTTCGCTCGATTCGATGTCGATCTACCGGGGCATGGATATTGGTACGGCCAAGCCGACACCTGCTGAGCAAGCCGTTGTCGTGCACCATTTGCTCGATATCCGCGACCCGCAAGAAGAATTTAATGTTGCTCAGTACATCGAGATAGCCGAGTCCACTGTCGCTGACATTCGAACGCGCGGAAAAGCCATTCTCTTTGTCGGGGGAACCCCGCTTTATTTGAAGAGTATTTTGCGAGGACTTTTTGATGGACCGCCCGCTAACTGGAAACTCCGTGAGGAGATTGAAGCGGAAGTTGGGCAATTCGGGCAAGCAGCGCTTTTCACGCGTCTGGAGCAGATCGACCCGGTTGCAGCCGCGCAAATCCATCCTAACGACACGCGCCGATTAGTTCGTGCTTTGGAAGTTTATTGGGCCACGGGTCAGCCGATCAGCCACCAGCAACTTGAGTTTGAAGAGGGATTCGCCGCACACCAGTGCCGGGTTTTCGTGCTCCGCAGGGAGCGAGGTGAGCAGCATTGTCGTATCGAATGTCGGGTCGAGGCAATGATTGCAGCAGGTTTGGTCGACGAGGTGATCGGCCTGATATCTGCAGGACGCAAGCTAGGTCGCACCGCAAGTCAAGCCGTTGGTTATCTCGAAGTACTGGATTATCTGGAACAAAAGGTTGACCTGGGTGAAATGACCGACCGCATCAAGTCGCGCACGCGTCGCTTCGCAAAAAGGCAAGGTACGTGGTTTCGTAGTTTGCAAGAGTGCCGATTTGTTGATATTGAGGGTGAAACGGATCCCGGGCCTCTGGCGGAGCAGATTTTAAAGGCGGGTCGTGATGTTCCAGGCTCGTAAGCCGGCAACTGCAGCAATGCGGTGTGCCCGGTGCTCGTTCTGTCGTGGCTTGAATTCCCATTCCCTGGGGTCAGAATGGTTCTAACGTTGACGACTAAGCATTGCGGGAAACGACGAAATCCGCCATGGCTTGCAGGGTATCTTTGGCAGGGGATTCCTCAAGCTGAAAGAGGCAAGCGGTGGCTCGATCCACGTAAAGTTGTGCCTGTCCATGGGCGTAAGCAGGCGAATCGAGTTCGACGAGGACGTTTAGTATTTCAGCCCGCTCGCTGTGGTTTGAACGCCGCATCAATTCCAAAAAATATTGTCGTTTTTCCGGTGAAATATTGTCGCGAGCGTGGATCAGCGGCAGCGTCAACTTGCACTTGGTCAGGTCGGTGCCGAGAGATTTCCCGGTCATCTCTTCAGAGCCTTCCAGGTCAAGCAAGTCATCTACAATTTGAAAAGCGATCCCGAGATTGCGTCCGAAATCGGAGACACGTTTCACGGTTTCCGGGTTGGCACCCGCGTAGTACGCACCAAGTTGGCAACAGCACGCACACAGCTCAGCAGTTTTTGCCTCGACAATTTCCAGATAGTTTTCTTCGCTCAGTTGGAGGTCACCACAGGTGGTTGTCTGGCGGAGTTCACCCTCGCAGACAATGTTAGTGGCTCGCCCAATGGTACGGCAGGCATAAGTGCTTTCCGTGGTGCTGGCCAGATAAAATGCGTGCGTGAAGAGGAAATCACCTAACAGTACACTGGTTTCATTATTCCAGCGTGCATTGACGGTATCGACATGACGGCGGATTGTGGCTTCGTCGAGCACATCATCGTGGACCAGCGTGGCCAGATGAATCATTTCGACGACGGCCGCCAGGGTGACGTGTGCCTTAGACAATGACCCACTTGCCTGCCCGGCCAGCAGCAATAAAGCAGGCCGCAACCTTTTCCCACCAAACCGGGTTCCATGGCGAACGATTTCTTCAACTTTCGGATACGAACTGCTGAGTTCGCCACTTAAAACATCTTCGACCTGGCAAAGTTCCGGTTGAATGGACCCATAGAGCGTTGACAAGACCTGCTTGAGATCGGCCGAAGGTTCCCGAATTTGGCTCATGGGTATCCTTTCTTCTTCTGACGAATTCGACAAAAGCAGGGGTATCTAGGGCTGGTTTTCGCGGTGCCAGGTTCCCGAACGCCCACCTGACTTTTCTTCCAGTTGGATTTGCTCAATTTGCATGCTGCGATCGGCGGATTTGCACATGTCGTAAATCGTAAGTGCGGCTACGCTTACGGCCGTCAACGATTCCATTTCCACACCCGTTTTGGCTTCGACGCTGACAACGGCTTGGATTGCGATCGAGCGGTCATCCGTGGATGTGAAGTCCAAGGTAACCGCATCGATTGCCAAAGGATGGCATAGCGGGATAAGTTCTGCTGTTCGTTTAGCAGCTTGGATGCCGGCCAGGCGGGCAACCTCCAGAACGTCACCTTTTTCAAGGTGACGATCCAGGATCAACCGTAACGTGGCAGGTTGCATGCGAACCTGTCCGCTTGCCCGGGCCACTCGGTGAGAGATTGGCTTTTGGCCGACATCGACCATGCGGCTGGCGCCAGATTCGTCGAAGTGGCTGAAATTGCCCATGGCATGCTCCTGCGGACCTGACGGAGTAAAACGACTGCAATTGGACTACCCTTGCCGCCGGTAAACCTCTGTATTCTAAGGAGTTGCAGTAACTCGTCGAGGCCCGAATGGCGATCTGGGGTGCCCTCCATAAGAAAACCGCATTTTCACAGGCGGGTAAACCGTGGAATTGTAGCGACCAGGTCGGAAATTAACGACATTGGGCGTGTAAATTTTCCCGGCAACCGACAGAGAGGTTGGTAGATCGCCACCCTCTGATAGGTGGGCGGAGAGCAGATTGCGGCACTCGAAGGGGCGGTGATGAAAAGGCCCCGTTCAGCGACACCGCAACAAGACGTCGTGACTGAGCCTGATGGTCCCGACGAATCTGGCGGCTACAACAAAGAACTGAACAGGAGCCGGGGCCAGCCGCAGGAGCGCCAACGGGAGTGAGAATCCAAGTGTAACGACCAGCAGCAGGGGAAGGTCAAACCTTTGCCGGACCAAATAGACACGGTTGAGCGAGAAGTTGGGCACGAGCTTGCCCGTGTATTTTACTAAATTTGTAGGGCCCAAAAAAAAAAGCCCAGTCGCGAGAGGCGACTGGGCTGAATCCGTCAGGACGTGATGTATCGAGTCGGGAGAACTCGGCACTCCACTCCGCTGAATCTTTCGGCGGTCCCTGTTCGTTATGTAATCCGCTGCCTGAGTCTGTTGGAAGCGGTTTAGCTGTGATGCGGCGATTATTGTCGTTTACAGGGGTGACGGGTGCTCAAACAAGCTCTTTTCGGGCACCGATCAACGTTCGCAGCCGCTCAGCCAGCAGGGCTGAGTCAAAGGGCTTTTTGAACGTTTCATTGATTGTCGAACGATCAAAGTTCGCGGACGAGCCGTCATCTGGCAGGAGCGCGATCAAGATTGTCTCCGAGAAGTCGGTATTGCGCCGCAGATTTTGGCAAATCTGCAGTGCTTCGACCTGACCAATCGAGAAATCGACAATGATACAATCCGGGTGAAAACTTTCGGCTTGAATACCGGCTTCAAACCCGCTAGCGGCAGTTGAGGTACGGAACGATCTGGCCTCCGGCAATTCCCGTTTAAGGTTCTCGATTAGCACCTGATCTTGAGCCACCATCAGCACCTTGGCCATTGCCTCGTTTTCGAGCTTGCCCAGAGGCATACCGTGCTCTTTGAGGAACTTAATCAAGTATTCGCGGGGAATGCGGCGGTCCTGGGAACCGGGAATTCGGTACCCTTTAAGGCGTCCGGAATCGAACCACTTACTGACCGTACGCGGGGCCACTTTGCAGATCTTTGCGACCTGACCAGTAGTGAAGACCTTCATCGGGCTCTCCAATGTCTTGCTAAGTGTCCGCTGGGTAGTCGGCCGGTAAAATACTGAGTCGCGGCCGAAAAAATAATGCCCTGTCGGTTGTAAACAGCAGTTCTGGCGCTGAACTCCCTCGCGCCGGCTGCGGGTAAACTGTTTCACAACCAATTGGGTTGGGGTAATCGTTTATTACCTTGTTTGGGTTAGGTCAGGTCCTTCTGACACCGCTCCTATGTTACATTTTGCATCGGCAAAAATTGCGGACGGAGATCGGTCAAAACCGTTTGATCGCAACAATTTGGAGCAATCACCCCCCCAATCAATCGGAACAAACCAACCAAACCGCAACGTTTACCACTCCTTCCGGAGGTGATGCGAAATCTTAATCTAGTGCGTAGGGGGAGGCTTACACGATTCCTCCGCGAAGTGGCCGCCGTAATTATCGGCACCGCATGAGGCAGGATGTTTCAGGCAGGCTCCCCCCTGCGTGTCGCGTCTGATTCATATCACACCCGGCGTGTGCTTCAATAAGAAACGACCCATCCGATAAATAGTTTCGATTTTAAGAGGGGGTCGACTTTAGAAACTTTTGCAAGTCCTGCCGAAAGAGTGGATTGTGCTAGTTATTACCGACTACTCGTCCTGCCACGGCACAAGGCCAGTTTTCCTGGAAGGTTCGCACCAACCGTACAAGAAGTTGCTGGTTTTTGGCAGCTACCAGTGGTTGCACCGCGAGGTGGCGAGGCAGGACCACGGTCGACCAGATCGTCTTTTGCCGACGACCCCGCAACTCAGGCAGCGTGACGATCGGTGCTAGCGTCTTGATTGGGCTCTGCGAGACGCCCCGCAGTCGGCAGAATATGGCCATCCTCGGTGACATCTTCGAATCGAACCGAGACGAGTTTTGAGATACCTGATTCCTGCATCGTGACCCCGTACAGAGCGTTCGCTCCCGACATCGTCTTTTTTGAATGGGTGACGACGATGAATTGGGTGGAGGAAAGGAATTCGCCCAACACGTTGATGAAACGGCCAATATTGGCCTCGTCAAGTGCTGCGTCGACTTCATCGAGCACACAAAAGGGGCTGGGCTTGCTTCGAAATACGGCCAGAAGCAAGGCGACACAGGTCAAAGTTTTTTCTCCACCAGACAACAGTGAAATCGTGCGCATATCCTTTCCTGGTGGGCAGGCGACGATTTCAACGCCGCTTTCAAGAATATCCTGGTCACCCTCTTCGATGATGATATCTGCCTGCCCACCACCGAAGAGCCGACGAAACAGTTCCTGGAAATGACCGCGTACGGTGTTCAGCGTCTCGGTGAATAACTGTCGGCTATCGATATTAATCCTACTGATGATCCGTTCCAAAGCCGTCTTGGAATCGACCAGATCCTGGTACTGTGCAGAGAGTCTTGTAAACCGCTCTTCCAGAGCATCGAGTTCATCCAAAGCGTCGAGGTTAACGGCTCCGATCGAATTGAGTTTTGCCCGAAGTTCAGCGATTTCCTGCTCGACTTCGCGTCGATTCGCAATGGTCACGGCATCGTTATCCTGGGTCGCAATCGTTTTCAAATCGATGCCGTAGTCGTCCCGTAAACGTTCCCATAAGGTTTCACGTTCGTGGTGCACTTTATTGGCGGCAACTTCAATTCGACCAACTTTATTCTGCAACTCATTGACGTGTTGTCGTTCCTCTTTGAGGTCATGTCCTTCGGTGGAACGTTGCTGACGGATCGCTTGATGTGCGATTTCCCGGCGACGAACTTCCAGGTTGAGTGTCTGACGCCGTAGCGCCAGACTCGCGATCTCCTGATTGGCCTGAAGGATGTGTAATTCGACCTGACCAACCTGCTGCTGGAATTCGGTGAGACGTTCATGAACGTCGGCAAGAGCTTGCTCGCGTTCCTCCTGATCGCGATGAATTTGTGCCACCTGTGCCTGAAGGATTTCAGCGCGTTGTTTACAGGTAGCGGCTTCCACACGGGCGTCGGCGGTTTTTGATTCCCAATGCCGCTGCCGGTCCTCGATCGTAGGGAGTTGGTGTTTTTCCCGTTCAAATTCCTGGGCGAGTTGCGCCAAGTCTGTTTCTGTTGCCGCATGCTCTTGTGTCAGGTTTGACTTTTTGCGAGCCGACGTTTCGAGCCGGTCACTCAGCGAAATCAGCTCTGTGGCGAGAGGGTCTTGCTGTTTTTGCAGATTTGCAATCGTGCTTTGGAGGTTGGCAATTTTCGTTTGCAAAATGGAGATTTCTTTTGCAAGTTGGGTATGGGTCTGGCGACTTGAAGAAACACGAACTTCCTGATTCGACAATTCTTCCTCAAGTTGTGCGAGCATTTTTTTCTGACTGAGGATTTGGCGCTGCAATTCTTCAGTCTGGTCACGACCGGCGCGCAGCTCGCTTACTCGAGTTAGCAAACCAGTGGTTGCCTGGCGTTGGCCAATCACCAAGGTGCCATCCGCGGCGAGTAGTTCACCATCGCTGGTAACAAAGCTCAGCCCGCGGCCCAGCGTGGTTGCCAGGCGAACCGCCGTTGCCAGAGATTCGACAAACCACGTCCGTCCCAGCAAGCGGGCAGTCAGCAGGGCATAGCTGGGATCTGTTTCCACAAATGTGTCGGCTCTCCCGAGTACCCCCGGTTCGGTGGAGAGGTCAATGTGGTCAATGGCGCTGGCCGCTGGGGGGGTATCGAGTCGTAATAAAGCAACTCGACCCACAACGGCACCGGGATTGTGCTGGAGGTGCTCCAACAGTCGGTCACCCGAACGAATCAGAATATGTTGGGCTTTGTCGCCAACTGCGACTTCGACAAGTGGTGCTGTATCGACGTCAACATGTAACAAATTTGCCACGACGCCGCAGGTATCACCGAAAGGTCCTCCCGGTTCTTGTTGGGCTTTCTCCAGTACTTCTTTGACACCCGCAGAATAACCCTCACGTCTCAGTTCGAGCTCCTCAAGTACGGCAACACGTTCGCCAATACGAGCCCGTTCTCGCTCCAACTGGCTGACCTTCTTACGAGTCCGGGTGAGGTGATGACGCTGATCTGCAAGTGTGAGTTCACTTTCGGTAAGTTCGTCCTGTGCTTTCTCAAAACTGTGGGCAAGTTGGCCCTGTAGTTGCTCGCAGTTGGTTAATTCATCCTCCAGCGAAGAGCGTTGCTTACCCAGTTCGCGAAACTGCTGCCCGTAACTGGATCGTGTCATTTCCGTAGTTCGTTGTTCGGCATCGAGGACTTGCAACTGACTGGCCAAGGCATTCTTCGATAGAACTTCCTGGTCGTGTTTGGTGCGTAAGCGATCGATTTCGGCTTTGAGTTCAGTGGCTTTAGCCAGTGTCATCTCGAGTTCTGCCTGGGCAGAGTTCCACTCCGCGTTTACGAATTCTAATTCCTGGTGTCCGGCCTGAAACTGGGATTCGATTTTCTGCGCGTGATCGGAGGCATCTGACGCGCGGAGAGACATGGCGGCCTGCTGTTGGCGAAGGTGGCCGATCTGGTTTTCCAAATCAAGGCACCGCGCACCCCCGTTTTCGGCGGTCCCACGTTGAGAGGCGATTTGTTCACGAATGGCCAGCGATTCAGCTTGAATTTCTCGCAGGGCATCGTTGTTCAATTCAAACGTCTTTTCGAGTCGATTTAACTTCTCTTCGCGCTGAGTGACGACTGCTAACTGGTTGTCGAGGTTTTGGTTGGCCTTTGCAAACTTGGCATCGAGCTGGTCGATGTGCTTGTTGAGCGCGCCCCAATCAGCGAGTCCTACGCTGGTTCTCAGTTCCTCAAGCCGGCCAGCGCAGTCGCGGTAGCGTCGAGCCTTGCCAGCTTGTACTCGTAGGCTGCGGAGTCGGCTTTCGACCTCGTCGACAAGATCGGAAAGTCGCAGCAGGTTCTGTTCGGCGCGTTCCAGACGGCGTGTTGCCTCGGCACGTTTCGACTTGAACCGACTTACGCCAGCTGCTTCTTCAAAGATGGCTCGACGCTCGCGGGGTGACGACTGCAAGAGGACGTCGACTTTTCCCTGCTCGATGATACAGTACGCTTCCGTTGCGATTCCCGTACCGGCAAGTAGATCGCGGATGTCGCGCAATCGGCAAGGTTGGCGGTTGACAAGGTACTCCCCCTCGCCACTACGATAGACACGGCGGGTAATGTGGACCTCGGGAGAGTCTAGTTCCAGAAAATTGCTGGAGTTGTCGACCGTCAGAGTAACTTCGGCGGTATGAAGTTGACCACGCGAGGATGACCCATTGAAGATGACGTCGGCCATTTCCTTTCCGCGCAAGGACTTGGCACTTTGGGAGCCAAGTACCCACTTGATCGCATCGACAACGTTCGATTTTCCCGAGCCATTCGGGCCGACGACAACAGTCACACCTTCGCGGAACTCAAACCGCGTTTTGTCGGCAAAGCTCTTGAAACCAGTGAGTTCGATTGCCTTGAGCATGACGGGAAAATAGCGGGCGACGTGAGAAGGGTTGAGAGCGAACCGTCCTGTTGTGGTTCCTGGCACTCGTGCCTTAATCAGCGTCGGCGCGAGAACAAGTTTGGCAGTGGCGAGGCAACGTCGCGTGATGGCCCGGTTTGCGCTGCTTCGTCGGTTTTGTCTATGTCGCGGTCATAGCGTCGCCCGGGTTCAGGGAGAGCGTCCACGCGAAAACGACTGGCCAAGGCACCTTCCTGCTTGGCTTGCTGGAGGGCTTGAACGACGTCGGGATAAGTGCCACCCATGTCCACAATAGTTTTCACAACTTCCTCAACATCAGTTGAAACAACGCGTTGCTTTGGGGCTGTACCAGGTTCGAACTTGCTGACTGTGATTTGTCCGCCACTTAAACCGTTCACCAGGATTTTACTTCCTGCGTCAAGTACCAAAGGAAGTTGGAATTGATGCGATTTTCCAAACAGGACAATCTCGGGACGAAAACTTTTTGTGACGTGAATCATGGGAGGGCCGTCGACGTCGAGTACGTGCAGGCTGAATTGCCCATTCAACAGATCCCCACGGACAATCGCCGCATGTTTATCCATGGCCCACAACGAGCGAAAGGCTCCGTACCGTGTTTCGGCGCTTTGGACTGACAAAAGTTCTCGCAACGCATCGTACGAGACGGCATCATCCATGGCGCTCAACGCTGCCAGTGCGTTCGCACGGAAAGCGGGTTCGTTTCGAGCGGCGTTGGCCAGCGCCGCAACGGCGTCGGTATGATCGAGGTACGCTAGCGCTTCGGCTGAATAAAGTCGCACTTCGGGATCTCCCGATTTTACCCCCTCGAGTAAAACTTCGGTCGAGGACTCACTGCCAATCGCCTCCAAACGGAGTGCTGCCGTAGCTGATGTCAGAGGATCTTTCAATTGACGTTCCAGCAAAGGCATGCGGGTATTGGCATCCGATGCCGACTGGTTGACGGCGATGTTACGGATGACCGCCAGGTATCTCGGGACATTATCCTTGTAACGAGGATGAATTGCGAGTTCTACGAACTCTTCATTTTTGGGTATCGCAACGCCTTGCTTGCGGCCATCGCTGTAGAGATGAAATCGTCTGTTGATCGCGTTTGAAAGCGACTGACTCATGCGGGCCGATTGATACGCATGATCGATAATCAAACCGAGCGGCCGGGACTTCAACGCAGTGCCACCACCTAATATGCGACCGCGTGTGGCGATTGCCGATTCCGTCTCCGAATCGGCTGATGGATCGACGAGCAAGGGACCCTTTGCCAGGGCCAGAACTTTCCCCTTGCAGACTCGTCCGCCAATCGAGGCATATTCACTGAGGCGTGTTGGCAAGAGCCAGCCGTCACGAAGGCTCGTTGTTTCGCTTTGTCGCGGCACGTGAACTTCAATGTCGAACCTGTCACCCGCGCGAATTCCGGGGCGCAGATAACCACGTACCAGGACAAGCGCTGTATTGGGGGAAGCGAGTAACCGGTTGGGGTTTTCCACTTGTCGACGGCTCATCTCGGTCAGCAAAGCGACGCGATTAGGGGTTGGAGGCGGGTCTTCTCCTGTACCAGCCAGGCTGGTAACCAAGGAGACGGATTCTGCCTTCACGTAGTTCGTTCCGTACGGATGGGTGAATTCAGAAATGAAATTTACACCCGGTAGCTTCTCGTCTTGTAGCACCGCCTCCGGGCTTTGTGGCCGCAAAATGGGGCCACTGCAGCCTGAAGCGATGAGTACGATCAAGGCAAGTAGTTCAGGTGACCAAGCGGTCCGAGGGTGAACCTTCATGCCGCAATGCTCCAAAATCGTTCATGCGGAAGAGTTAGCGGTCCGTGGCCATCAACAGCTGGTGTGCGGACCTCTGTCATTCAGCTAGCGCGTGCACAGTCCTGGCCTTGGTTTTTCCGCGGCGAGCCCGCCAAGCGGGCGAAGCGTAGAGGCTTGGGTACCTGGGGTCAAGATGAACAGGCAGGGAGAATTGAGAATCAGCACTTGCCGCAATTTCAACGTGAATGACCCAACCCGGGGTGCCGCGACGGAGCGGCCTGGGATCAGGGGGGATCGTAGCCGCCGGGGTGAAAAGGGTGGCAGCGGGCAATCCTCCACAAACCTCGCAGGCTGCCCCGTATGGCTCCGTATTTTCTGACGGCTCCGATGAAATATTGACTGCAACTCGGCTCGAACCTGCAATTTTGGCCCAGCCAGGGACTGACCGCCCATTGGTAACCGCGGACTGCCCCGATGATGATCTGTGCCGGCAAGCAAGCAAGCATCCTCCAGAATTTCATGGTGGGCCTGCCTGTTTACGGCTGTCGTTTACCTGGGAGGGTCGTGCTGGCGCTGAAGTTTTTGCTCCAGGCGAATTGCTAGCTCGGGCAACGATTGCCGGAGTTGGCGCAGGCAAGGTGTAGCCGACGGTCGGGGTAAACATACCAGGTCAAGTGTAGGGAGCTCGTGCTGACTCAAGCGAAACGCCTCGCGGATTACCCGCTTCCAGCGATTCCTGCGAACAGCCCCGCCCACTTTCCGCGAAACTGTCAGTCCCAATCGAGGAAATCCCAGGTCATTCCGGGCACCGTACAAGATCAACAAACCGTCAGCCGTTGAACAGCGGTGTCCGTAGACGTGCTCGAATTGTCGCCCACGTAGCAGTCGCAATTTTCTGGAGAATTCGAACCGGTTCATGATCATTCAACGAGGTGTAAAGAAACAGCTAATCGGCGCGCGTGTCACCCGTGGTCCGATTGGTGACAATCGTTTCTTCCAGTTTGGCGTCAGGCAGTTGATTTGCCAAATCTTGTCTCCACTTTTCCTTACCTGAAGCGTGTGGAGAATTGCTTTGTGAAATGTGTGGGCGGGCGAGTCGGCGTACCCAACGTCCACCAATCATGACACATGCGATCAGGGTAATGCCCAGAAGTACCAAGCCCAGCAGTACTATCAAGAGGATTGCATTGCGGACAGGATCAAGTCGTTCGATAGCCCGACTAGTCGGTGCTTGTCCCAACAACCAGCTGGCCGAAATCCACAGAATCGATTGATTTACCATCTTAAATTTGCACGAGGATTCGGGGGCTGATCGGCAATGATTTCGGTGAGTTGTTTCTGCTGCTGATCGGTCAAGTCAGCGGGGAGAACGATTTGAACTTCAGCGAACAAATCGCCCGGCTTTCCTTTACTGGGGTTAACCCCATGTCCCTTGACGCGGAGTTTTTTTCCACTGGAAGTTCCCGGCGGGATGCTAAGCGTGATTGTGCCTTGGGGGGTCGGTATGTCGACCTTGGCACCTTGCACGGCTTCGGTCAGCGTGATTGGTACGCGCACGTCAAGTCGGTTCCCTCGACGTTGAAAATGGGGATGGGGACTAACGCGGATCGTAATCAGGATGTCGCCGGCCTGTTCGCCCACGTCAGCCTCACCTTGGCCGCGCAGACGAATCTTTTGCCCGTCGTCGATACCGATTGGAATCTTGACATTGATCGTATCGAGTTTTCCATTATGGCGTTGGACAGAAATCATGGCCTCGCCACCGGTTGCAGCCGTATTAAACGGCACGGTCAATTCGTGTTCGATGTCCGAGCCACGCCTTGGCCGCTGCTGTGTGGAACCTGCTCCAGCGCCACGACCGAATTGTTTGAAAAGGTCAGCGAAACCACCTCCGGCCGAACCACCCTGGCCGGGACCATGTCCACCAAACAGATCATTCAGGTCGAACTCATGGTTGTGTCCGCGCGATCCAGCCCAGGGATACGTCCCTTCCCCCGTTCCGGAGCTTCCCCCTCCCTGGGCCTCGAAATTGCTCCCGTAGCGATCATAGAGTCGGCGTTTTTTCTCGTCGCTCAGGACGTCGAAAGCTGCTTGTACCTCTTGAAAACGATTTTTCGCCGAATCGTCATCGGGATTCATGTCTGGGTGATATTTGCGCGCAAGATCGCGGTACGCCTTCTGAATTTCTTCTGGTGAGGCTGAACGGTTGACCCCCAGCGTTGCGTAATAGTCGTTTGCCATGCGGTTGGGTCACGCGGAACTGACGAGCCGTAGATTTGGGTAGATTACGGGAAGTTCACCCTATTCTAGCCGGTCCTCTTGGAAAGCATAAGGAGGCCACCGGAACAGTCCACTGCATGCTAAACTTTCTGTATGAAATCTGCTTTCGTTAACCAGCGTCGATATCGGGGTTCGCTGCCCGTGGCCATTGGATCCCTTTTTGGAGTGTTGTGGCTTACCTTGCAGGCGAGCCTGGCTCCGGCTGCTGGCCGCACGGACGGCAAACTCCAACTCCGGGTGGTTGATGCCCAGACGGGCCAGCCTTTGACTGGCCGCATGCATTTACGGAATTCCCGTGACCGCCCGGTTCTTCCCCAGCAGGCGAACGTTATCGAGATGGGAGATTTTTTTTACATCGACGGCCAGCTGGACCTCAAACTCCGTAAGGGCCAGTACACGTTTGAACTCAATGCCGGCTCTGAATACCGCACGCGTTTCGGTCACTTCGAAATCGACCGTCGCGCCGACGATATCGAAACCATCAAGATGAACCGGTTTGCCAATCTCGCGGATGAGGGATGGTACGCCGCAGATTTGTTACTTGGTGAGATCGACGCCGAGTTGCTTACCGAGATTCTCAAAGCGGAACAACTCCACCTGGGTGTTTTTGTCGACTGGTCTTTGGGAGAGGATTTTAGCACTGCGGAGCGACGTCGACGTCGGCTCATTGACTCGGTTGGATCGAAGGGTGTGAGAGTGGGTTTTCGACATCCGGCGGTGCCAGGCTGCCTGTTTTTCACTCGGCTTGACGCAGACCAGCGTCCGCACCTGTCCGACGTTCCACAGGCCTTGCCGACCCTCGCGAGAGAGATGCGTGCGGCTCATGATGCCAAGACGAATGTAGTTGCGATTTCTCCGCTCGTGTCTCGATTGCCGATCTTGCTGGCCACAGGAGGCCTCGACGCGATTCAGGTGATCGGAACGCGAGCGGTGGTCAAGACACACCATGTCGCGGAGCGCAAAATCGATTCATCTCGCTTTTCGGGAGAACGGGGAGCGGGAAGGTATGCTGAGCATGTCTACTTTCAAGTGTTGGAATGTGGCTTCCGCATTCCACCAGTAGCTGGAAGTGGTGCTTCGAAGTCAGCTCAGGTTGTTCCCGGCGCCAGCCGTGTTTATGTTCACTGCGACGATGGATTTTTCGACGACGATTGGTGGAACGGACTCTCCAATGGCCGCGTATTTGTGACCAATGGCCCACTCCTCAGACCGATGGTCGAAGGCCACCCTCCGGGACACATTTTTCGATTGCGCGGTGAGGAAGTCCTTGAACTAGAGATTGGACTTGAATTGGCGTCACGTGAATCGGTCGATTACCTGGAGATTATTCGTAATGGGCGGGTCGAATATGACGTTCGACTCGACAAGTTCGTGGAGAGCGGCGGGCGGCTACCCAAGTTGCGGTTTGATCAGAGTGGTTGGTTCTTGCTGCGTGTTCGTACCCGCAATGCAGATTTCTATCAACGTGCCCTTACCGCCCCTTACTTCGTTGAAAAGGATGGTGTGGGGCGGATCAGCGGAACTGCGGTTCGTTTCTTTCTGGACTGGTTGGACGCAGCGGGTAGTAACGAGGAAACGGAGTCCGCTTCACGGGATTGGGCCCATCGTTTTTGGCAACAACGACTCGAGACTGCCAACGTTGAGTAGCTTGCACCTTCAAAGCAGCTGTTTCAGTATTTCTCTTTCTTTTTGGGGCGACTCGACATTACAATCGGACCCTTGTCACCCACACGTTTGTCGTCACCAAGATCAATGAGGAAGTGATTTGCACACGACGACCCAGCAATTGGATCACGAGACGGAGCAGGCCAACACGGTCAACTTCGTTCCGCAAAGTCAGCTTGTGGGTCCGATCGACGGTCTGGGATTCTTGCAAAAGTCGCTATTATTTGCCGAGCTGTCGAAGCTTGCATATTTGGACCGCGCCGACGCAGGGCAACTCGCATGTCAGATTGGTTTGCCCGAGGTTCGCTACTACGATCGCGATGGCGCGCAAGCGTATGTGCTTGGCAATATCGACGATGTGGTTGTCGTCTTCCGTGGCACTGAACCGGATGAATGGAACGACGTGAAGGCAAATTTTGATGTGACAAAATCTGTTGCCGAGACGGTTGGTTGGGTTCATCGTGGCTTCAAGTACGAAGTTGATGATCTGTGGCCTCGCCTTGAACAAGCCCTCGTCAGTAACTGCAGGACATTGTGGTTTACTGGGCACTCGTTAGGCGGAGCGATAGCCACGATTTGCGCCGGACGCTGCAAACTATCGGTCATCAGATCGAATCCACGTGCCCTCTTCACTTATGGGGCGCCGAGAGTAGGTAACAAGCGTTACGTGAACTATGTAAAGCTTGAATTTTATCGTTGGGTGAACAACAACGATATTGTACCTCGAGTACCGCCGGTCTGGCTTGGTTATCGTCACTCAGGGCAGGAGCTGTATCTCGGCGTGAAAGGTCAAATCCGCTCGGTGACTGGCTGGCAACGATCAAAAGACCTGGTGCGCGGAATTTTGGGAGGCTTGATGCAGGGAAGGCTAGATTGGATTTCAGACCACTTGCTTGATGAATACATCAAGCACCTTCGTCGTGCTTTGCGCGAAAGCGAGGCAGGAAGGCTGCGCATCAAGCTGCCAGTCCCTGGGTTGGATCAGTAACAATCTCTTTTGCTGGCAGAGGGGGTGTTGTCAACGAGCAGGGTAGGTGATGGAACAGGTTACTTTCAGTGGCGGCGTCGTGTGGCCCCGCTCAGCTATTACCTGGTAACACGTTTGGCACCGGATGAATCTGCTGTCATCTTGCCGTTTGTAACGCTGTTAATATTTTTCAGCCGTTTGGAAGATTTAGAGGACTGATCTTTTATTGGAGCTGTGTTCTCCGTCGAGATTTCTGAGAAAAGCAGTTCGTGTTGGCTGCGGCGAATGGCTTCTTGACTGTGTTGCTTGGCTCTCACGTACGTTCCATCCGAAAGGAGCACTCGTGCCCGAGAATTGTCGTGCAGGTAGGCAGGAATAATTCGCTCGATGATGTCGCGACGCAAATTGTTTGATTCGATAGGAAACATTACCTCGACGCGACGTTCAAAGTTGCGAGGCATCCAGTCGGCACTGCTCAAAAAGAGCTTTTGTTTATTCCCTTCGCCAAAAACCAGAATCCGGCTGTGTTCCAAAAACTGGTCAACGATGCTGCGGACGTGGATGTTTTCAGAGATGCCGGGCAGTCCAGGCCTCAGGCAGCAGATTCCGCGGATCACCAGATCGATCGGGACTCCCATTTGGCTGGCTCGGTAGAGTGCGTTGATCGTCTTGCGATCGACGAGTGAATTGAGTTTGACAAAAA
>Ga0310121_10000737_pt1 | contig 35191 bp, 35 predicted proteins | sample CB27_Tmax_986_MG_FD_203504 | JGI IMG/M metagenome (GOLD analysis project Ga0310121, IMG submission 203504) | Marine microbial communities from Western Arctic Ocean, Canada - CB27_Tmax_986 | ecosystem: Environmental > Aquatic > Marine > Oceanic | place: Canada: Western Arctic Ocean | collected...
ACCAGTGCTGCCGATGCGCACAGATCGAATCCGGCACCTGATCATCGGCCTCGCATTGGGCTGGGCAACGATCGTTATGGGCGTCGCGGTCGTCGGAGCAACGCTGCTCGTGGAAGTTCGCGGCTGGGAGCGAGACGAGGGTGTCTGGTTCGGGATCGGCGTCTTCGTCGGGGCGATCTTCCTCACGGCGCTGGCGGCGCTCGCGCTGTACGCATCCGAACGACTCGGACCCCGCTGAAAGAAGCGGACTGGTGGGCTCGCCGGCCTGCGAGCGTTGCTTCGCCCCGGACCCTGTAGCTGCGCCTGCTCACGGCGACGATGTCGGTAAATCCAACGTCAAACGACACAACGCTGCCGTCCGCCGAAGCGGCTCTGCGACCGCCGGAACGGGATCTCGTCGACGCCTGGCGCACCATCGCGCAGGCGCATCAAGAACAGGCCGCCCGGATCCGCGACGCGCCGCCAGGCACCGACGCCTGGGTGCCTCCCCCCAACACCGCCGGTCCGCTTTGGGGCGATGACAAGGAGCGCCGCGAGCCGGAGATCGAACAGCTGCTCGAGCCTCGTGGCACAGTGCTCGACATCGGGGGCGGCGCCGGACTACCCGCGCTCGCCCTCGCCGCCGCCGTCAAGCGGATCACGACCATCGATCCGTCCCCCGGCATGACCGCGTTGATGGAGCAAAACGTCGCCGACTCCGGCCTCGACAACGTCCGCGTACTGCCTGCCGGTGCCTGGCTGCCCCACGAACCGCTCGACCGCGTCGACGTCTGCCTGACCGTCAACGTCACCTACTTCGTCGAAGAGATCGGCCTCTTCCTGGACGCCATGGAAAGCCACGCTCAGCGGCTCTGCATCGTCGTCTCTACGGAGCTCGGTACCGCCTTTCAGCCAACCGAACCGCTCTTCAGCGAGATCCACGGGGAGCCGTTCATCCGGCAGCCCGCGCGTCGAGAGCTACTGGCTGTCCTCGCCGCACGCCGCCGCCACGTCAGCATTCGTCCCGGTCCGGGGCTCTGGGTCCCGCAGCCCCGTGAAGTCGACGCCCCGCTCGGGTTCTGTCATGGCTGGTACCACGTCACGAAGGACACCGCCAAAGACCGTCATCTGCGGGAACTGCTGATCGAACAGTTCGGTACGTCCGACGGCCACGTCGTGCTTCCGCTCATGGTTGACCGCGACAGCTCTGTCATCAGCTGGGCGCCCCCACCCGCCTGACGCGCGCCAAGCGAGTGCGCGGCCATCGGGACCTGTACGAGAGGCTGTCGTCGTTGGGTGGAGCGGGGGACGAGAATTGAACTCGCGGCCACCTGCTTGGAAGGCAGGAGCTCTACCACTGAGCTACCCCCGCGTCAAAAACGTCTGATTTTATTGGGGTTTCCGGGCTGCTACCTGACCTGGGTAACGCGCCGAACGGTGTCCGCAGGTGCGGCCTAAGGTCATGCCGCCGCGACTATCAGGCTGCCCGTCACTCCGATAGTTCAGGCCGCCCGCCCGTTCGAGACCAGGCCGTCCCGTGAAGGAGATCCCCGCGATCCGTTTCGTCGATGGCGCACTGCGAAAAAGCATGCCGCCGACGCGCTCCCGCTCGTTCGGCCTTCGATGCTCCTCGCAAATGGCGTCGCCGCAGACGGGAGAGACGGTGACCGCGTCCCCATCGCATTGGACGCAATGCATCGCGGCCGCCTCCCTTCGTGAAGTGAGTGCCTACTGTGTCACGAACCACTGCCCTGTCAAGCAATATGATGCGGACCGTTCAGGCCACAACCTCGCGTTCGTCTAGTCCCTCCCTGACGCCGATCAGGCGACGACCGCGTGCCCTGATGGAGGCGCGGGGCACTCGTGAGGCGAGCTACGAGTGAACGCTCGCCGCCGCGCAGCGTCAGTTCGCCCGCGTCGAGGAGCGGGTAGTGCCGTGCGCCCACGCCTTCGTGAGGGCGAGCGGGTGGATGCGGTACGTCTTGGCTCCTCGTAAGGACCGAGGCGCAACCACACCGAGGTCGCCGTGCAAGGGCAACCACAGCGCGATCGCCGTGCACGCGCCGTCGCAGCCGACGACACGCTAGACGCTGGCCTGCCCGACCGGCAGCCTCGGGTGCCGCTTTCGCGCCGAGCGAGTTCGAGAAGGCAGCCTGGCCGAGCGGCGGACACGGGCGCAGCCGGTTGCGGTGCCGCGTGTATACTCGCCAGCGCGCGGCGGAGATGCCGCTCGTTGACCACAACCAGGTGGTCGAGGCACCGCGGCGGAGCGTCCCAATAATGCGGTCGGCGGCGGCCTTCGCAGTGGGACACGGATCGGTGTCAGGACCGTCGCGATGCCGATAGTGGCGCCCGTGCGACGAGGCCTGGGCTGCCGAACTAATCGTCGATCAGAAAACGCGAGCGGCCCCACGTGGCAGCTTCCCGATCTGGCGTCAGCCAGAATGAGACACCAGGAGGATCACGTGTCAGACAGTGCAGACCAATGTCCAGTCTCGGGCGCACTCACTACGATCGGGACCGCGTCGAACCACAACTGGTGGCCAGATCAGTTGAACCTGAGGATTCTTCACCAAAACTCCCCCCTGTCCGATCCGATGGGCGAGGAGTTCAACTACGCCGAGGAGTTCAAGACGCTCGACCTCGATGCCCTGCAAGAGGACATCGGGGCGTTGATGACGGCGTCGCACGACTGGTGGCCGGCCGATTACGGCCACTATGGGCCGTTCTTCATTCGGATGGCGTGGCACAGCGCAGGCACGTACCGCATCGGCGACGGCCGCGGCGGCGGAGCCTCCGGCACACAGCGCTTCGCGCCCCTCAACAGTTGGCCCGACAACGTGAACCTCGACAGGGCGCGCCGGTTGCTCTGGCCGATCAAGCAGAAGTACGGCCGGAAAATCTCGTGGGCCGACCTGATGATCCTCACGGGTAACTGTGCCCTGGAGTCGATGGGACTCGAGACGTTCGGGTTCGCCGGCGGGCGCGAGGACATCTGGGCGCCCGAAGAGGACATTTCTTGGGGGCCGGAGAACGAGTGGCTCGCAGACGAGCGCTACAGCGGCGACAGGGAACTCGAGGAGCCGCTCGGCGCGGTTCAGATGGGCCTGATCTACGTGAATCCGGAGGGGCCGAACGGAAACCCCGATCCGCTAGATGCAGCCAGGGACATTCGAGAGACGTTCCTCCGCATGGCGATGAATGACGAGGAGACGGTTGCCCTGATCGCCGGAGGACACACGTTCGGCAAAGCCCATGGTGCTGCTGATCCGCTCCAGCACCACGGTCCCGTTCCTGAGGATGCCGGCCTCGAAGAGCAAGGGCTCGGTTGGAGTAACACCTTCGGCACCGGCAAGGGCAGCGATACGATCGGTAGCGGCTTGGAGGGTGCCTGGACCACCGAGCCAGCGAAGTGGGACAACAACTACTTCGACAACCTGTTCAACTACGAGTGGGAGCTGGTGAAGAGTCCCGCCGGTGCAGCGCAGTGGACACCCACGGATGCATCTGCGGAGGGCACCGTGCCGGACGCTCATGATCCGTCCAAGAGGCACGCGCCGTTTATGCTCACGACGGACCTCTCACTCAAGATGGACCCGATTTATGCGCCGATCTCCAAGCGGTTCCACGAGAACCCGGATGAGCTCGCAGACGCTTTCGCCAAGGCCTGGTACAAGCTGACCCACCGAGACATGGGGCCGCATTCGCGGGGTCTTGGCTCGTTGGTTCCTGCGGAGCCGCAGCTGTGGCAGGACCCGGTCCCCGATGTCGATCACGAACTGATTGGGGAGCCGGACATCGCTGCCCTCAAGGATCAGATCTTCGCCTCGGGACTTTCCATTTCGCAGCTGGTCTCGACCGCCTGGGCGTCGGCGTCGACGTTCCGGGGCACCGACAAGCGCGGTGGGGCGAACGGCGCGCGCATTCGCCTCGCGCCGCAACAGGATTGGGAAGTCAACAACCCAGCCGAACTGAAGAATGTGCTGCAAGCCCTGGAGGCGATCCAAACGGACTTCAACAGCGCGCAGGCCGGCGGGAAGAAGGTCTCGCTGGCCGACGTGATCGTCCTGGGCGGGTGCGCAGCCGTCGAACAAGCTGCGAAGGCCGCCGGACACGACGTCCTGGTCCCCTTCTCGCCAGGGCGGACGGACGCGGTGCAGGAGCAAACCGACGTGGAGTCCTTTGCCGTGCTGGAACCGACCGCAGACGGGTTCCGCAATTATCTTGCAGACGGACACAGCGGACGGGTGGAAGAACTACTGGTGGATCGAGCGCACATGCTCACGCTGACCGCTCCCGAAATGACGGTGCTCGTCGGCGGGATGCGCGTCCTGAACGGAAACGTCGGCCAATCCGAGCTTGGCATCTTCACCGAGCGGCCCGAAACCTTGACCACTGATTTCTTCGTGAACCTGCTCGACATGAATACGGAGTGGCAGGCGTCCTCGGCATCCGAAAACGTCTTCGAGGGGCGCGATCGCGCGACGGGCGAGCTCAAGTGGACCGGCTCCGCGATTGACCTCGTCTTCGGTTCGAACTCTCAGCTGCGCGCCATCGCGGAAGTCTACGCGTGTGACGACTCGCAGCCGACATTTGCGTACGACTTCGTCGCCGCGTGGGAGAAGGTCATGAATCTTGATCGTTTCGAACTCGCCTGATCTTGCGCGCCACCCGTCGGCGCGAGGCGGCGTTCGCCACCGACCGCGCGAGACCGCCGTCGATCGCTAGTTTGGGCGCACGTCCTTCGGCGCTGGTTAGGCTGGCGGGCGGCTAGTGGGCGATGTGAAGCACGGGGTGCCTCCTCTCGGGGTGACGCTCGACGAGGCGGTGGATCAACAGCAGCTCACTGAACAAGTTTTGGGTCAAAAGACGCCGGGAAACGCTGCGTTTAGACGGGTCTGCATAGAAGGCAGGAGCTCTACCACTGAGCTACCCCCGCGCGGCGGCGCGGCGGTCGGGACGGGATTTCCCGGTTGGCTCCGCCACAGAACCTGGCGCGGGCCACGGCAGGCCCCAGCGGGGTCGTGGCCGTCGTCACCAATTTCCTGCCCCCCCCCCCCCGACATTCGCCAAACGTCGGCCCAACTCTCCGCGTCCCACGCGACTTCCGCACATCGCTCCGTGGATGGCGCTGTCGGCGAGATCCATCGCTCAAGGCCACCTACCCTGCACGGTGTTGACGTAGGGGTCGTGAATGCCGCCGTCGCACCTTTTGCTCGCGCTGGTCGCGGCAGGATCCCTGCTGGCCGCCGCCTGCAGCGGCGACGAGGCAGTCCCAGCCGAAGCCCTCACTCCCCCGGCGCCGCAAGCCCAGTCAGGCGCCGACGCCCCCGACTCGGCCGATGACTCCCAACCAGACGAAGTCGCCAACCCGGACCCGGGCGTCAGCGCGTCTGTCAGTGCCGCTCCGGCCGTCACGCCCGCCCTCGCTCCGGCCTTCGGCGAGCGGATCTTCGAACGGCCCGTCGACCTCATCAGCCTTAGCGACGGCCGTGCGCTCGTCGCCGAGCAGCACGGCGTCGTCTTGGCCGTCGCGGAAGACGGCTCAGCCACGACCTTCCTCGACATCGGCGATCGCGTCAGCCGCGCCGGCAATGAGGAGGGGCTGCTCAGTATTGCGCTCGATCCCGCCGACCCTGACAGCCTCTGGGTCTACTACTCCGTCGCGGCACCCCGCCGCAGCCGGCTTTCGCGTTTCACAATCGTGGACGGCACCGCCGATCCCAACTCCGAGCTGGTCACCCTCGATGTGCCCCAACCGTTCTCGAACCACAACGGCGGCGCGGTCCGCTTCGGCCCGGACGGCATGCTCTACCTCGGTCTGGGCGACGGCGGGGCCGGCGGCGACCCGGAAGGGAATGGACAAGACCGGTCGACCCTGCTGGGGGCGGTCCTCCGCATCGACGTCCAGAACGCCAGCCTCGGGGCTCCCTACGTCATACCAGCCGACAATCCCTTCGTCGGCCAGACCAGCATCCGTCCCGAAATCTGGGCCTACGGGCTCCGCAACCCCTGGCGCATGTCGTTCGATGTGCAGAGCGGCCGGCTTTGGCTCGGCGATGTCGGCCAGGGCCGGTTCGAGGAGATCGACATCGTCGAACGTGGCACCAACCTCGGCTGGAACGTCGTCGAAGGCGACTCCTGCTTCGACGGAAGCTGTAACCCCAATGAATTCGCCGCGCCGATCGCCGTCTACAGCCACGACTTCGGCTGCTCCGTGACGGGCGGCGTCGTCGTCCGCCGATCCGAACTCCCCTTCCTCGACGGGGCGTACGTCTACGGCGACTTCTGCTCCGGACAGGTCTGGACGATCGACGCCGACCTCCCCGGCGAGCCGATCGAGCTCCTGCGCTCGCCACGCCCCATCGCTGCCTTCGCCAAGGACCTCGACGGCAACGTCTACGTCCTCACCTTCGGTGGCGCGATTCTGCAGTTCGTTGCTGCGAACTAGCCCCTCCAGACACACGATTCGCTAGGCTGTGCCCGATTGGTGCTCGGCCAACCGACGCCGATTCGAACGGAGAACGTGCCATGGCTGACCCGCTCTATTACTCCTGCGACTCGCATGTCGTCGAAGGGCCGGAGGTCTTTGAGGGCCTCGTCGATCAGTTCGGCGAGCGAGCACCGCGCGTCGTCTCCGATCCCCCCGGGCGCGAGGGCAAATATCTCGTCTGGCCCAGCCAGGGCCTCCCCCTGCCGATTGGCCGTTTCGGCATCGCCGGCGCCAATCTGGACTTGCCCGAAACAAAGGAGCGCATCAAGCAAGGCTGGGACGGGATCAACCCCGGTGTCAAGGACCCGGTCGCGCGCCTCACCGAACAGGCCGAAGACGGCATCCTGGGCGAGGTCATGTATCCCTCAATCAACATGTTCACCTTCTCCATCGACGACCGCGAAGTCGTCCATGAAGTCTTCCGCCGCCACAACGACTGGATCGTTGACTACTGCTCGCACTCGCCGGACCGCCTGATCGGCGTGGGCTGTCTGCCGCTACCCGACGTGGAGGACGCCCTCACCGAGATGGAGCGCGTCGTCAAGCGCGGCGTGCGCGGCCTTGCCATCCCTTGCACCGCGCCACCCAACAAGCCGTACAGCGACCCCTCTTACGAGCCGTTCTGGGCGGCCGCCGAAGAGATGGGGATCCCGCTCACGATGCACATCTTCTGCGGATCTGAGTGGGGGATGAGCCTGCCCGGCCACTGGAACGGGGTCACCTCCTATGCGATGGCCTCGGCGGGCATCGCCTGGACAATCGAAAGCCTGATCACCGGCGGCGTCCTGGCCCGGCATCCCAACCTGCAATTCGTCTGCGCCGAGTGGGAGACCGGCTGGACGGCGCACTGGCTTGAGCGGCTCGACCACGCCGCCTACCGCGTCCCGCGTGAGATCTCGCCCGACATGAAGGACAAGCCTTCCGAGTACTTCCGGCGCAACTTCCATGTCACATTCGAGGATGACGAGATCGGGATCCTCACCCGGCACCGGATCGGCGTCGACCGCATGCTTTGGGGCAACGATTACCCCCATCACGACTCGATCTGGCCCAACTCGCGCCAGGTCATCGACCACATCATGCAGGACGTGCCGGAAAACGAAGTCAAGGCGATGACCTGGGACAACGTTATGCGCCTCTACGACCTCGATGAGGCGAAGGTGCGCGCGGCCGCGGGCGTCTAGCGCTCCGCAAGAGCCAACCGCTCAGACGAAGCTGGGACCCGCCTCGATCGCGAGATAGCGGCGATGGCCATCGCGTTCCCGTTGCAAATCCTCGATATTCGCGAGCTCATACTGCAGCACAGGGTCCGGCACCAGCCGGTCCGCATCCTCGAAGATCCCATCGTGCGCGCAATGGACCAGGTCCAGCCGCAGCCGCTCCAGCCCGGCCTGCACGGCCGGATGCGTACGCGCCCAGCGCGGATACCAGCCCCACAGTCCAAGCGCGAAGAGGACATCGTCGACATCCGGCGCCTCTTCGCGCAGACGCGCTCGCCTTGCCGCGATGTGCACCGCGAGCGCCACGACGTCTTCAACTCGTTCGCGCGGCGATAGCCCCGCCCGAATCAGCGCGGCAGTTTCTGGTGGAAGGATCTCCCCGTCGTCGCGCACTCGCCGTACCTCCAGCAGCCGTTGCTGGACCCTGTACTTGAGGCGTTAATAGCAGAAACAGGTGACAACGTGCGACATGCGGGGGCTACACCGTAGACAAGTCATGCGTCGTGGCTTATCGAGCGGGGCCACGCAGCAAGACACCCCCATCGACAGGCAACACGACGCCTGTCACATAACGCGCCTCGTCGGAGACCAGGAACAGCGCCGCATAGCCAATGTCCCATCCCGTCCCCTCGATCTCGAGGACGGAGGCCAGCCGGCGTCGTTCGCGCAAATCCTCAGGCATCCGGCCGCCCTGCCCCACCATCGGCGTATAGACCGGCCCCGGCGCAATGCAGTTCACCCGAATCCCCTGCGTGGCATGATCGACAGCCATCGCCTGCGTCAGCGCGATCACAGCACCCTTCGACGTCGAATACGCGGTCAGACCCCGCGCGCGTAGCGCCGCGATCGAGGAGATATTCACGATCGCGCCGCCCCCGCTGTCGGCGATGGCGGGAATCGCGGCTCGGCTCGCCAGCATCATGCCGGTCACGTTGACTTCCTGAATCTGCCGCCACTCATCGAGATCCATCTCCACTACGGAGCCGCGACCGCCGATGCCCACGTTGTTGTGCAGGATATCCAGCCGCCCCCAGCGCTCCAGGGCGGCGGCCACCATCGCCTGACAATCCTCTTCCGACGTCACATCGGCCTCGAATGTCGCTGCCTCGTTGCCTTCCCCCTCGATCATCGCCAGCGTGTCGGCTGCTGCTTGTGCGTCGCGATCCGCCAGCAGCACGCGTGCCCCCTCGCGCGCGAACAGAACCGCGGCGGCACGGCCGTTGCCCACCCCCGGCCCGCGGGACCCGCCCCCGGTCACGATCGCCACGCGCCCGGCCAGGCGGCCTCCCTCATGCGAAACCGGGTCGGCTGGCTCGTAGTTGGGAAGCGCGGCGTCCGGCATGGCAGCTCCGATCAGACGGCCAGGCTAATCCCCACGCGCCTCCGGCACCTCCCACCCACCAAGTCCCACCCACCGAATCGACGCGCGACTCTACAATGCGCAGGTCTTCCGCCCAGTCGCATGACGCCAGAACGAATGGGGCCTGAATGACCACGCCACCCGCCTACGGAGACTCGCCCGCGCCGCCCATCCCCAGCAGCCTGGAGTGGCTCAACGCCGGCCGCGCGCTCTCCATGGACGACTTCCAGGGTCGCCTCACCATCTTCCACTTCTGGACCTACGCTTGAATCAACTGCCTGCACGTGCTTCCGCAGTTGCGGAAGCTTGAACGTCGCTACGCCGGACGCCTGCAGATGGTTTCCGTCCACTCGCCCAAGTTCCCCACCGAGAAGGATACGGAGGCGCTGCGCGCCGCTATCCTGCGACTGCGCATTGACCACCCCGTCCTCAACGACGCCGACTTCGAAGTCTGGCGCGCCTACGACAACCGCGCCTGGCCCACGCTGCTCTTCATCGATCCCAAAGGCAACGTGATCGGCAAACACGAAGGCGAGATCGTGGCCGATGCTGTCGACGGCCTGATCAGCGGATGGCTCGATCAGTACGAGCAAAACGGCGATCTGGTCAACGAACCGCTCGACCTGACGCCCGAGAACGCCGGCGAGAGCGGCTTGCTCTTCCCCGGCAAGGTCGAGTTCGACCCCGAATCCGGCCGCCTCTTCATCGCCGATTCCAACCACGACCGCATCGTCGTCGCGGACCTCGAAGGCAACGTCGAACGCCTCATCGGCGGCAGCGACGCCGGCCGCGAGGACGGAGCCCCGGACGTCGCCACCTTCAACCAGCCGCAGGGCCTCGCCCTCGGCGACGGCGGCCTCTGGGTCGCGGACCTAGAAAACCACTCGATCCGCCGCGTCGACCTCGAAAGCTGGGAAACGACGACCATGGCCGGCACCGGCGTACAGTCGTACGTGCAGCCCGCGCGCGGCGCGCCACTCGCGACCGCGCTCAACTCGCCTTGGGATGTGGCCGTGCACGACGGCACGCTCTACATCGCCATGGCCGGCAACCATCAAATCTGGTCGATGTCGACGGCCGCCGCCGACGTCGGCCCTTGGGCCGGCAGCATGGTCGAGGCGCTGACCGACGGGCCTCTCGCGCAAGCCGAACTGGCCCAGCCTTCCGGTCTCGCCGTCGGCCCCGACGGCCTCACGTTCGCCGACTCCGAATCAAGCGCGGTCCGTGAAGCGAGCTTCGGACCGAACGGCCGCGTCAGTACCGCAATCGGCCGCGGCCTGTTCGAATTCGGCGATCTGGACGGCAGCAAGGCCACCGCCCAACTCCAGCACCCGCTCGACGTGGCCTGGGTCGGCGAAGAGCTCTTTGTAGCCGACACCTTCAACCACAAGATCAAACGCGTCTTCAGCGGCCTGCAGCAGGTGCAAACGCTGTGCGGCGGCCTCGGCGACTCGGATGGCTCCTACAGCGAGGCGCGTTTCAACGAGCCGGCCGGCCTCTGCGCCGGTCCAGGCCGCTCGCTGATCGTGGCCGACACCAACAACCATCGCATTCGGCTGATCGACCTCGACGACGAGTCCGTCCGCACCATCCCCATCCGAATGGACTAATGCGCTCGCCCTAACGGAACGTGCTGCCGACCTCGTTCATGAAGCGGTCGGCGACCGCCTTCTTCTCATCGACGCTCGCGCCCATGTTGAAGTCCGGGATGATGATCTCGTCCACACCGATATCGGCGTAGCGCTGCACAATTGCCCGCACCTGCTCCGCGTTGCCGACGATCACCGGTCGCCCGCCGGCTGCCGCCTTCTCCACGACTTCTGGATCGTCGCTCAGGGTCAACATCGCGGCGGCCGAACGCTGGATCTCCGCCGGATCGCGACCCACGTCGGCGCAGTGTTGGTCCAGGATCGCCATCTTCTGCTCAAGCACCTCGGGCATGCCCCACACGTTCCACTCGTTGGCATACTTCGCCGCGATCTTCAGCGTCACCTTCTCGCCGCCGCCGCCGATCATAATCGGCAACGGTGACTGGACAGGCTTCGGGTTGAGTGGCGCATCCGAGATCTTGTAGTAACGCCCGTCCAGGCTGGTCTTCTCATCGTTGAAGAGGCCCGTGATGATCTGGCAAGCCTCGTCCAACCGACGCAGGCGCTCCGGCATGTCGAAGAAGGGGATGTCGTAGGCCGCGTGCTCGTTCTCCTGCCAGCCCGCGCCCAAGCCCAGGATCAAGCGGCCTCCGCTGATCTGGTCGACACCGGCGGCCATCTTCGCCGTCACCGGCGGGTAGCGATACGTGTTGCCGTTGACCAGGTGACCAATCCGCACCCGCGGCACCGTCGCCGCAATCGCGGCGATGAAGGTCCAGGATTCGTTGGTCGGCCCCACCGGATCCTCCACGTTGGGCATGAAGTGATCCGCGTACCAGATCGTGTCCTAACCGGTCGCCTCCGCATGCCGGCACAATTCCAGCGTGTCCTCCCAACTGCTGCCCGCCCCGGGCCAGAATCCGAACCGCATAGTCACCTCCTGGGCGATCGCCACATCCATATCGACTCGTTGAGCGCGCAAATCCTAGTCGACGCCGCTCGATTCGAGCTAGCTATCGTGCTGCGCCACACGCACGTCCGGTGCCCGATAGCGCCGACCCCGCGTCACGATCGGCTCCGACCAGGCCGGCCTCGCCGCACTTGCGCCGCAGCGCCGCGACGTGTGTGCGCACCGCCGGCCACCGCCCCCGTAGCCCAGCCGCCGACTCCTGCAACGCACTCGCCGAGAGCGGCACGCCCGCTTCCACCAGCGTGGACAGCACGCGCGCCTCGGATCGGGTCAGCCGCACCCGTACGCCAGCCCACTCCAGGACCCGCTCCTCGACCATCAGACGGAAAGTCCGTCGCGCCCGCAGAGTGTCCAGAATGTCGACGGCCCGGCGCGCCACCGCTCTTCGCTCAAACCGCTCAGCCGCCGGCAGCAACACCACCAAGGGCGCTCCCAGGCCAAGTAAGTCCCACCAGCGCGTGAACTCGTCCAGCGTCGCGTGCGGCAGCCCCCCGTCCAGGGCCGCGCCGTCGTAGTCGGGCTCCTGCAGGGCGCGCACCGCGCCAGCCACACCCTCGACCTGTTTGAAGCGCGACTCCGGGCTGTGCTAGGCCAGCGCACGCAGCATTCGCTCATCTTGGCTGGCGATCAGAAAACGCAAAACCCGCTCCAACACCAGCCGCTAGCATCCCTGCCGACGACCTGCCCGTCGACTCCGATCGGCCCAGCATTCTCGATTGATTCCCAGCCACCAGCGCCCGCTGACGACAAATCGGCGCTCCCAAGCCAGCGCCCCCGCGCCTCTATCTCCGTTTTCCTAACCGCGTTCCTTGCTACCATCGGCCTCGCCGTCGGCGTCGATCGCTGGCGATGCCGAAGTCCGAGTCGAACGCCCGATCTCGCGGGAGCGCCGATGCAAGAGCAGCCCGAGCAGAGCGAAGTCCGTCCGATCACGACGCCATCGGCCTACGTCAGCGACGGTGCCCAGGCCGCCGAGCATCTCTTCCACATCGTTTGCGAAGACCTCTTCAAGATCTACAAGATCGCCGACCTCGAAGTCGTCGCGCTGCGCGGTCTCGACATTCGGGTGCGCCGCGGCGAGCTAATGGGCATCGTCGGGTCGTCCGGCTCGGGCAAGAGCACCCTGCTCAACGTGCTGGCCGGGCTGGACCTGCCCAGCGCCGGGGCCGCCTGGGTCAACGGCCGCAACCTGATCACCATGACCGAAGAGGATCTCGTTGACTACCGGCGCAAGGAGGTCGGCTTCGTCTGGCAGCAGACCGGCCGCAACCTGATCCCGTACCTCTCGGCGCAGCAAAACGTCGAAATCCCCCTCGTCCTCAACGGCACACCGCGCCGTCAGGCCAAGCGTCGAGCCGAGGAACTGCTCACCGCCGTGCGACTGCAAGATAAACTGCGCTCCCTGCCGCAGGCCCTCTCGGGCGGCGAGCAGCAACGCATCAGCATCGCCGTCGCGCTGGCCAACGGTCCCGGCCTCCTGCTCGCCGATGAGCCCACCGGCGAACTCGACACCCACACCTCGGAGGAGATCTTCGACCTCTTCTCCAACCTCAACAAAGACCTCAACGTCACGATCATCGTCGTCACCCACGACCCCGCCATCGCCGCCAGCGTCGACCGCGTCGTCGCCATCCGCGACGGCCGCATCGCCACCGAGACCTACCGCCACTACGAGTACACCGCCGCCGGCGAGCGCGAAGTCGTGCATCGCGAGTACGCCGTGGTCGATCGGGCTGGGCGCCTGCAGATCCCCAAGCCCTACATGGACGCGCTCGATCTTCGCGAGCGCGCACGCGTCCTGCTAACCGACGATCACATCACGATCTATCCCGAGGACGCCGGACCTGAGCGGGACGACAGTCCTGCCAACGGAGGCCACGCATGAGCGACGATATTGTCGTCCAGACTTTTGATGTCTCGCGCGACTTCCCCGTCGGCTCAGACATGGTCCACGCCGTGCAGAACGTCTCCTTGACCGTGCGACGCGGCGAGTTTGTCGCGCTGATCGGCCGTTCCGGATCCGGCAAGACAACCCTGCTCAATATCATCGCCGGGCTCGACCGCCCTACTTCCGGCCGCGTCGAGATCGACGGCGAGGAAATCACCACTTACGGCGAGCGCCAGCTCACCCAGCTGCGTCGCCACAAGATCGGCTTCGTCTTCCAATCCTTCGGGCTGCTGCCGCTGCTCTCAGCCGCCGAAAACGTCGAGATCGCCTTGCGCATCGCCGGCGCCGGCCTGCGCGACCGGCGCCGCCGCTCCGCTGAACTAATGGAGATGGTCGGCTTGGCCGGCCGAGCGCATCACCGGCCCTATGAACTGTCGGGCGGCGAGCAGCAGCGCGTCGCGATCGCGCGATCGCTGGCCAACAGCCCGGCCCTGATCTTGGCCGACGAGCCCACCGGCGAACTCGACTCCTCCACCGCCGTCGGCATCTTCTCGCTCCTGCGCGCGCTCGTGGACAACGAGGGCATCACGATCATCACCACCACTCACGACCGCACAGTGATGGAGCTTGTGCCCCGCATCGAGGAGATGCGCGACGGTCGCCTACTCTCAGCGGCCGACCAAGAGCTGCTGGCCTACACCACGCGAGAAGAACGCAGCCACTTCGCCTCCGAACTACCCGCCGGCGTGCAAGAAGACGTCTCCGCCACCCTGCTGCGTGAACCCGAGGTCCGCCACGTCGTTCACCACCGCGAGCTGCCGACACAACTCGAGCCGGAGCCACGGCTGCCAGAGGAGGTGCGCTGGAGCCCCCAGCGTGGCGACTCCGGATCTGACGCGCCATCAACCGAGGCGCCATCCCGACCCACGACGCAGCCGGCACTCCGGCTCCGACCTCCGCCCGAAGAGACTCCGGCGCCCAAGCCCAGCGCGCCAGACTTCAAGCCGCCGGCGGAAGAAGAACGCCCGGATTGGGCGCGGCGCGACTAGACCGCTCCCTTCCGCCAGTCCCAACGCGAGGAGACTCGACATGCTGCTCGATGGAAAAGTCGCCATCGTCAGCGGCTCCACCCGAGGTCTCGGCCGTGGCTTCACAGAAGCCCTGGCCGCTGAAGGAGCCCAGGTCGTGGTGAACGGCACCAACGAAGCGCTCGTCGCCGAAGTCGTCAAGGGCAAGGTCAACGGGCTCTGGCCCGTCGCGGTGACCGACATGACTCGGGTCCTCGTCGAGCGCAAGAAACAGCAGGCCGCCGACGATCACCGCGATCAGAAGAGCGCCCGCGAACTCGGCTTGGGTCAGATCGCGGAAGTTGCCCCCCTAGCCGTCTATCTTGCCTCCGACCTTTGTGACCTGAACGGGCAGATCCTGACATCTAACGGCACCAAGCTGGCGCTCTGGTCCCACCCCGATGAGGTCGTCACGGTCGATGGCGAAAACTGGACGCGTGAGTCCATCAACAACGCGGTCACGGCCCAGTTCACCCCGTTCCGCCAGACGGTGGGCATGGATCTGGTCTAGTCCCGCCCGTGCCGACCCGTTGCCATCTCCCCCTGCTGCTCGCACTGGTCGGTCTGATCGTCCTCGCCGCCTGCACGGACGACGAACCAGACCCCGTCGTGACCGTTGGGCCGGAGCCCGACTATTGGTCCGCGTTTCCCGCCGACGCAGCACAGGCGGCCACGCTGATCCGGATCATCGACGGCGACACCTTCGAGGCGTCGCTCAACGGCAACTCCGTCACCATCCGCCTCTTCGGCGCCGACACCCCCGAGCGGGGCGAAGCTTGCTTCCGCGAGGCCACCGACCGCCTTAGCACATTGCTTGCCCGCGGCGATCGCGTCTGGCTCCAGCCCGGCCCACGCAACGACGATGGCAGCCGGCTGCTGCGCTACGCCTTCACCGACGAACGGGTCCTGATTGACGCGCTGCTGGTGCGGGAGGGACTGGCTGCGGCCTGGCGGCGCGACGGGCAACTGCGCGACACAATCATCGCGCTGGAGGACGCGGCGCGGTCTCTCGGCGTCGGCTGCCTCTTTGGCCGCTGAGCGTTGTTCCCAACCTACCTAGGAGCCACCCGCGTCTGGATCCGTCACGACTTCGCGCAAGGTGTAGCGACGCGGCTCCAGATCCCAGCGAATCAGCCGGTGCGGCGGCGCCACCTCGTACCATGCGTTCTGCCGGTCCAGCCCCGGCCGGACCTCGATCTGCCAGGACAAGAACGCCCCCGCCGGAGCCCGCACCACGTCCTGACCCACCACCTCCAGACGCACGAGCTGGGCGCGTTGCCGCAACACATTGACCGAGCTGTACGTCAGCTCGATGCCCTCTTCGAACGCGATGCTGCGCCACAGCCAAGCTGACGAGTCTGTGTCGAAGGCGAACTCGCTCAACTCGACTCGCTCCGACTCCTCCTCCCCGTTGTCCGTCACCAACGACTCCAGCAGCGGGCCATCCTCGCCCTCGCGGTATGTGCCGGCCGCCTCAATCCGGTTGTCCGGATCCTCCGCCAGGCGCGAATAGCTCAGCGGCGCCAGCGTCTCCGCGTCCACCGTCACAAAGATCTCGTCGCGTACCTCTGTCTCGGGCAGCAGGAACAACAGCCGCATCTCATAGAGATCGCCCACGAGCCGGATCTCCATGTCGACGGTGCCCAACTTCACGTCGCGTTGATCCGTTATGTCATAGCGGAGTAGCTCGTAGTCGGGCCAGGGCGTCCCGCTAACCGGGTTGGATGGGTCCGGGAAATCGGAGCCACTGCTACACGCGGCGGCCATCAGCATGATGGCGGTCACCAGCGTCATGCCCAGCGTTGCGGGCTGCCTCACTCGTACAACGCGCATCAAGCGGGAACCTTGACCGTCGCCTCGACCCGAGACAGCGCCTCGTCGATCTCGCCTTGCTCGATGCCGTAGTGGGTCACGAATCGCGCGACAGTGTCGGACAGCACCGTGATCAGCACGCCACCCTCGGCCAGCTCTGCCGCCAGGCCCCGAGCGTCGGCGACCTCGGCCACCACGATGTTAGTGTCCACCGTCCCCACCTGCACCACCCAGCCCAGCTCCGCCAGCCCGCGCGCTAGCCGCTTGGCGTTGGCATGGTCATCGGCCAGCCGATCGATCATCGTCTCCAATGCCACCACCCCCGCCACCGCGACCACACCTGCCTGCCGCATCGACCCGCCAACGAACTTGCGGTTGCGACGTGCTCGCTCGATGAAGTCCGCGTCACCACAGACCAACGACCCTACCGGGCAAGAGAGCCCCTTCGACAAACAGAAGGTGACCGAGTCCATCGACTTCGCGATCTCCGCCGCCGGTACGCCCGAGGCGACCTCGGCGTTGAAGATCCGTGCGCCGTCCATGTGGGTCCGGATCCCGAGGTCGTGCGCCGTGGCCGCGATCGCGTCGATCTGCTCTTGCGGCACCGCCCGGCCACCGCAGAAGTTGTGCGTATTCTCCAGCGCCACCAGGGTTGTGCGCGGCGAAGCGCCGTGCGCCGCCTGGACGGTCTTGCGCACCAGGGCCGGATCGAAGCTGCCATCCGCATCGTTTGGCAGGATCGCCGGAAACAGTCCGGCCACCCGGGCGAAACCGCCACCCTCCACGCGCAAGATGTGCGCCTGGTCGCCCAGGATCACCTGATCGCCCGGTTCGCAGTGCGTCATCAGGCAGATCAGATTCGCCATCGTCCCGCTGGGCACATAGACGGCCGCCTCTTTTCCCAGCTTCGCCGCGGCGGCCTCTTCCAACGCATTGATGCTCGGATCCTCGCCGTAGACGTCGTCGCCCACCTCCGCCGTCGCGATGGCGTCCCGCATCGCGGGCGTCGGCTGGGTCACGGTGTCGCTCCGCAAATCGATCGCGGCTTCGCTCACGTCACTCACGCCAATCGTTCCGGCTGCTCACGTCGACCGTTCCCAAATCGTCTGGAAGCCCTCGCTGCCACGGACCGCATCCCGTCGCAACGCCTGCTCATGCTCGGCGAGCTCCAACAGCGGTTCGCGCAGCACATCGTCCGGCTCGAAACCCGCCGCCCGAATCCGCTCCACAATCCGCTGCAGTACACCCGCGTCGCGTAGCGCCGCCACGTGCCGCGGCCAGCTGAAGCCCGCGATCCGCTCAGGCACCGGGGCACCCGGCCGCAGCGCCTTGACCGAACGCATCCGCTCACGACGCGACGACGCCTTCGGCAGAATCACCGCCAGCGGCCGGTCCGTTCCCGCTGCCCGGAAGTCGATCAAGAGCGACTCGCCCAGCAACTCGAACTGGATATCCAGCACCTTCGCGCGTTCGACTGTGCGGGCGATCTCTTCGAGATCTGCCCCAAACTCGTCCACTTGCCGACCCTCCACCGCGACCTCACAGCGCGTCTTTCAACGGCGCAGCCAGTGTATGAGCGGCCGTTCGGGAGGGTCAATTTCGACGCGCATCCGTCGACGCAAACGACTTAGCGGCGCGGCCCGGGCGGTCGCGGCGCCTCGATCAGTGCATCACCGAGTCCAGCTGGCGAACCGCTTGCGCCAAGACCCAGCAAACCCAGTCGTGCCGCGTCGTAGCGCTCCTTTGCCCGCGCCTCGCGGTTCAAGAGCCCCTTCAGCCGCGGCGGGTCCAACTCCGACCCTTCCAGGAAGACATCATGCAGAGTCGCAAGCTGCTTCTGCCAACTCTCCCAGGCCTCGCGATATTCCTCGCGCAGGGCGGGCTCAATCTCAACCATGGCGGCTTCCTCATCTCCCCGCGCGACTCGGCTCCGTACAATAGCGAGCGTATCAGCGGCGGTGAGTGGCACGCAGCGGCGACGAGACATGCAGCACCGATCCCGGATCTCCGCGCTTGTTCACCTGCTGCTCGCGGCCGCTCTGATCGCCGCTGCATGCAGCACCAGTTCCAGCCCCCAAAGCGATCCCGCTCCAACGGTCGTCGACGTCAACGACTCCCAGTCGCCTGCCACCGATGATCCCGCTCCGGCAACAACCGCCGAGCCCTCAACGGGGCCGGACACCCCAACTCCAACCGACGGCACCGCAACAGACGAGCCCCCAGCCGACGACCCTCCCGCGCAAGATGCTGCGGATCCCACCGAGCCACAACCCGACGAACCTGAACCCGAGCCCGACCCCTGGGCCTCCCGTCGCAGCGACTTGCTGATCGAGCTAACCGACCCCGTCGACGTCGACCTGCGGCGCGAGTTCGGCGGCACCGTGGGCGAACGACGCGGTCTCGAGCTGCCGGAGGAGGTCCCCGTCTACCTGATCCGGCGCGCCGACCTCGGCACCTATTTCGACTCGCTCTACGACGAGGACGACATCGAAGAGGCCGAGTTCGCCGAGGCCATCTATCGCATCCTCCGCATCATCGATCCGCAGCTCGACTACCACACCCTGCTGCAAAGCCTGTACACCGGTCTCGTCCTCGGCCTCTACGACGACGACATCGGTGCCTTCATCATCGTGAGCGACAACGACCACATCTCGCGCCGCGACCTCGACACCATCGCCCACGAATTCGTGCATGCGCTGCAGGACCAGCACTTCGACCTCGGAGCAAGCTTCGATTCGAACGGCGGAAACACCGACGCGGCCAGCGCGTATCGCTTCGTGCTCGAAGGCGATGCCCGGCTCTCGGAGAACCTCTTCAAGGACCTCATCCGCCAGTTCGCCGGCGATTTGGACGCCACCCTCGATCGCCTGCCCGGTGCCGGCGGCGTCTCGCCGATCTTGCGCCGCATCTTCGACGCGCCTTACATCGACGGCGTCAGCGCCGTCACCAGCATCATCGCCGAGGGCGGCCCCAACGCCGTCGACCCGTACCTGCTGGACCCGCCCGCCTCCACGGAACAACTCCTCCACCCGGACAAGTTGGCCGCGCGCGAGCCGCCCATCGAGGTCGACGCGCCCGACCTGGAAATGGCTCTCGGCGCCGGCTGGACCTGACTCGGCAGCGACACGCTCGGCGAATTCGTTCTGCGCGCGACCTTGCAGGAAGGAATCGGCCGCGCGAATGCCACGCAAGCCGACGCTGGCTGGGGAGGCGACCGGCTCTCGATCTATCGTCACGAAAGCGGCGAGGAGCTTCTGGCCTGGAACTTGCGCTGGGACTCCACCGCTGAGGCCGACGAGTTCCAGACCGCCGCTGAGGGTTGGATCCGAGCCGTCTACAGCGGCGCCGCAGAGCGAACGAGCGACGGCGCCTTCCGACTCCGCGGCGACAGCGTCGGCGTCTGGATGATCACCGCCGGCGACTCCACCTGGCTCCTGATCGGGGACGACGCGGATGCGCTGGAGCGCGCCACCGGCTCCGTGCGAAGCCTGATGCTCGACGCACCGGGACTCGCAAGCTCGGCAGCCGCCACCGACTAGACCAGACGTCGATAGAGCTGCACCGAGGCCGACTCGAACACCATCGACTGCATCACCTTCGAGCGCAGCTCCGAGAACTGTTGATCCTGCGCCGAGAGCTCTTCGAAGGCTTCCAACGCGTTGAGCGATTCGAACTCGGACACAATCTCCGCCTGGCTGGTATGACCCGTCAGCGAGTCCTAGACCGAATAATCGGCGCTGATCCCGCGCTGTGCCTGATACTCAAGCGCCTCTTCAACGGCGGCCAGGAACTTGCCATGTTGTCCGGGCGCGACCTGACCCGTCAGCACGCGTCGATAGAGCGGCATCTCAGTCCTCCCGCTCGGCGCTACGGCGCCGTCCTTCCAAGATCTTGGCAACCCGCGCCAGATCCTCGGGTCGATTCACATTCGTGAACGACTCCAGGGCCGGATCGTACGTGGACAGTTCCGCTTCGGCCAGGTGGCGCCCATTGAGCTTCGGCATGATGTAGCGGATCCGCCCGTCACCCTCGTCGAGTTGCTCTTGGATCACCGGCAAAACCGAGCGCCGATACGCGGCCATCAGGGGCTGCGCCACCCCATTCAGCAGCGGCATCGCCGCATCGACGCCTTCACACGCGCCAACGATGAATCGCAGCAGTTCAGGCCGCGCCAAGGGCAGATCCGTCGCGACCGCCAGAACGAGATCATTCCTCGCAGCCAAGAGAAGGGCTTCGATCCCCGCCAGCGGTCCCGCGTCGGCGCGACGATCGGGAACCTCCCGCCACTCAATCGACGGATGGCTCGGCAGCGATTGATCGACGCGCCGGCTGACCAGCAACTCGTTCCCCAGAGTCGCCACGATCTCCGCCATCCAGTGCAGCAGCGGCTTCCCAGCGATCTCAGTCGACGCCTTGTCGCCCCCCAGGCGGGTGCCGAAGCCCCCCGCCAGGATGGCCATGCTGAACGGTTCAGACGGATCGTTCATGGAGCCAGCTTAGAGTCAGCCCCACCCCATGCTGTCGACCGCTCTGTCGCCACGATCACGCCACGCTTACCAGTACTGCTTGCGCTTCCCGCGTCGACGGGAACCGTCGCCGTGCCGCCACTCCTGCGGGTCACCCGCGCGCTCCACGCTGACCGCGCAGACCTTGAATTCCGGTATCCGCGATGTCTCGTCGTAAACGTTATTCGTCAGCCAGTTCGCCGCGCTCTCCTTGATACGCACGAACGGCATGAAGATCGACCCCGCCGCCACGTCGTCCGTCACGAAGGCCACCCCTTCGAGACGTCCTCGACGGCTCGCCACCACCACCGTCTCGCCATCCGCCACCTCGAGACGGGCGGCGTCGGACGGATGCAACGCGATCCGCAGCTCCGGGAACGACGCCTCCAGCCCCGCAACGCGCCGCGTCATCGTCCCCCCGTGCCAGTGGTAGAGCACGCGCCCGGTATTGAGGATGAACGGGTAGCGTTCGTCCGGCTGCTCCTGTGCCGGAGCCACTTGCTCCACGGGCACAAACTTGCCCAGGCCGCGTGGGAACTCCTCCTGATACATCCGTTCCGTGCCCGGATGGTCCGGCGTGGGGCAGGGCCACTGAATCCCGCCTTCGCGGTCCAGCCGCTCATGCGACAAGCCGCCCAGGATCGGCGTCAACGCCGCCATCTCGTCGAACACGGATGCCGCATCCAAGTGGTCGAACCCCTTCGGCTCAACGCCCAGCCGCGCCGCCACGCGTAGCGCGATCGCCTGCACGATCTCCCAATCGGGACGGCTCTCGCCCACCGGCGCGATCGCGCGCCGCACGCGCTGCACACGTCGCTCGCTATTGGTAAAGGTGCCTTCTTTCTCGGCAAACGACGCAGCCGGCAGCACCACGTCCGCCAGCTCAGCCGTCTCGTGCATGAAAATGTCCTGCACGACAAGGAAGTCCAGCTTCGCCAGCAGCTCGTTCGCGTGCGCCAGGTTCGGGTCCGTCAGCGACGGGTTCTCGCCCACCACGTACATGCAGCGCAGCGTATCCTGCGCGATCGACTCCACCATGTCCGTCGCCCGCAACCCCTCGACGCTTGAGAGCTCGCCACCCCAGGCCTCGCTGAAGCGACTCAGGACATCCTCCGTGTAGCGCTGATAGCCGGGCAGCGCATCCGGGACGCACCCGGCGTCGCCCGCGCCCTGCACGTTGTTCTGCCCCCGCAGCGGGGAGACGCCATTCCCCTCACCCCCAACTTGCCCTGTCAGCAAGGCCAGGTTGAGCAGCGCCGTCGCGTTGCCCAGCCCGTTCGTGTGCTGCGTCACGCCCATGCCCCAGACCAGACACGACCCGCCCCGGCCGGGGTTCGCGTACAGCCGCGCCGCCCGCCGCAGCAGATCCGCCGGCACCCCCGCCAGCTCCTCGACGTGCTCCGGCGTGTACTCCTCGATCGACGCCCGCCACGCCGCGAACTCCTCTGTGCGCGACTCGATGAAGCCCGCGTCCTCCAGCCCCTCGCCCAAGATCACATTCGCCATCCCGTTCAACACCGCCACGTCTGTTCCGGGGTACTCGCGCAGCCAGAGCTCCGTCTGATCGCACATCTCGATTCGCTTCGGATTGAGCACGATCAGCTGCACCCCCCGCTCATCGACGGCGCGCCGGATCCGGCTCGCGATCACAGGGTGATTCGATGACGTGTCGGAGCCGACGATGAAGATGCAACCCGCATCCTCGTAGTCCGTGTACGAGTTCGAAGTCGCTCCGCTGCCAAGCTGCGCCAACATCGCCTCGACCGAAGGCGCGTGGCAAAGCCGCGTGCAGTGGTCGATGTTGTTCGTCCCCATCAGCAGCCGCACGAACTTCTGGATCAGGTAGTTGTCCTCGTTCGTCGCCTTGGCGCTCGAGAACGCACCGAAGTGGCCGCGATGCTCGATGAACTTGTCGGCCACCAGATCGAGCGCCTCGTCCCATGTCGCCGGCTGCAGCTCCCCCCCGCGTCGGATCAGTGGCGTCGTCAGCCGGTCGGGGTGGTTCACAAAGGATGTGCCGAAGCGCCCCTTGACGCACAGCAGGCCCAGCGATGAGCGGTTGTCGGGGTCGTCGTCGACGCTGATCAGCTGATCATCGCCGTCCACGCCCAGTTTGATTCCGCAGCCAACGCCGCAGTACGGGCAGACCGTCGACACTTCGCGCGTCGTGCCGCTCGCCCGTTTCGTTTCCAGCGCATCGGTCGGGCAGGCCGCGACGCAGGATCCACACGACGTACAGGTCGACTCGCCCAGCGGGTCGTCGTCGAAGGCTGCGATCCGCGCCGATCCGCCCGTGCCCACAATCCCGATCGCGCCAATGTGTTGCAGATCCGAACAGGCCGACGTGCAGCGTCCGCAGAGGATGCACTGGCTCGCGTCAAACCGGTAGAAGTGGTTGCTCTCGTCCAGGTGGGTGTTCACGCGCCCTTGCCAACGGCCTGGTTCGATACCGAGCGTCGCCGCCACCTGGGACAGCTCAGTGCCGCCTTGGCTCGCGCCGTCATCCTGCATCGCCAGCGTCAGCTCCAGTACGCCTTTGCGCACCGCCACCACATCCTCCCCCTGCGTGTCGACCACCATCCCGTCGACGGCGGGCGTGTAGCACGAGGCGGGCATCCCCCGCACGCCCTCAACTTGCACCAGGCACGTCCTGCAGGCACCCAGCGCAGGGCCGTCCGCGTCCTTACAAAGATGCGGAAGCGCCACGCCGGCCGCCTGCACGGCGTCCAGCAGCGACGCGCCCTCGGCCAACTCGACCGCCGTTCCGTCGACGATGACTCGCAGCGTGCCCTGTTCGGTCGTAGTCGTCGCGGCTTGTGTCATGGCTGCGCCCCCACGTCTTGTGCAAAGTCTTGCAGAGCGCTCGTCACCGGCGAAACCGCCATCTGCCCCAGCCCGCAAAGCGACGCCGCTCTCATCACCGTCACCAACTCGTCGATGTCACTCCGCGCCGACGGATCGCCGTCGCGCAGCCGTTGCAGCGCCGTAACCAGACGCTCCCCGCCCTCGCGGCACGGCGTGCACTTCCCACACGACTCGCGCGCGTTGTAGATCGCCTCCACGGCCAGCACGTCCGCCGCCGGGAAGCTCTCGTCGAATACCACCATCCCGCCCGAGCCCAACGCCGCACCACCCGGGTCGAGCGGGCCCGGTCCTATCTCGATGTCAAACTTGCTCGCCGGCAGCAAGCCACCGGAGGGCCCGCCCACAACGGCCCCCTGCACCCTATCCCCGACCCCACTCATCGTCAGGATCTCGCCGATCGACGTGCCCATCGGCACCTCGACCAGCCCTGGTCGCTCCAGAGCGCCGCTCAGTGAGATCAGTTTCGTGCCCGGCGCTTCATCGGTCCCGAGTTCGCGAAACCAATCGACTCCAAAGCGAAACAGGTCCGGCAAGTTACACAGGGTCTCGACGTTGTTGATCACGGTCGGCCGGCCGAACAAGCCGCGCTCGGTCGGGTACGGCGGCCGCAACCGCGGCACGGCGCGATTGCCCTCGATGCTCTCCAGAATCACCGTCTCCTCACCGCAGACGTATCCCCCAGCCCCTCGTCGGATCTCGATCTCGAGATCGCCGATCAACCGGGCCTCGCGCGCCGACCCGACCGCCTGTTCCATCCGCTCCGCGGAGAGCTGCGCCTCTCCGTTGATGTAGATGTACGCCCGCTCCGCAGCCAGTGCGTGGCACGCAATCGCCAGCCCCTCCACCAACCGATGCGGGTCCGACTCCATCAGCAGCCGATTGTTGAAGACGCCCGGCTCTCCCTCTTCCGCGTTGACCACCAGCAGCGGCTGCCCGTTTCCCGGCACAGCGTCGATCGCCGCCTGCCACTTGAGCTGGACTGGGAAGAACGCCCCACCCCGTCCTTGCAAACCCGACTGCCCCAGCGTCGCGAGAACCTGCTCCGAACTCATTTGCAGAACCGCCGCCCACCCCTCGTAGGCGCCTTCCGCCCGCGCCTCAGCCAACGACGTCGGATCGATCCGCCCCGCCCGAGCCAACAACCGCCGTGACTGCGCCGCGAGGTACGCATCCAACTCGACGTGACTCTCACCAACCCGCAGCCGCTCCAGCGCCGCCAGAGGATCGTCGCCCGCCGGCTGCACGTTGCCGTCCAAGTCAGCCAAGACCGGCGCCAGCCAGGCCGCGCCGTCGCTCCCTGCCTCGGCAACCTCCGTCTCGGGCAGCGCGTTCAACACCTCGATCACATCGAGCGCACCGACGGCTCGTCCCATCGACCCGGACCGAACCAGCACACGGTCCATCAGAAAGTCCCCGCTCGGCCGCGCACACCCGCCGCTGTCTTGATCACGGGAGCCACCGCGCACGCAAACAGACACTCGTGCTCTACGACGATCTCGCCCCGAGCGCGAAGCTCCGCCGCCAGCGCGTCCGCGCCGGCGATGCGGCAGCTCAACCCCCGACACACCGCGACGGCGTCCGCCTCCGGCGGCGTCATCTCGAACTCCGTGTACGACGACGCCACCGCGTACAGCTCCGACTTGGGAACGTGCAGCCAGCGCCCGATCTCTTCGATCCCGTCCGGGTCCAGATAGCCGCTCAGCTCGTGCAACTCATGTAGCGCCGGCAACGCCTGCGAGCGCACCCGCGGCAAGGTCTGCAACAGCTCGGACAGCCCGTCAACCATGCAAGGTTCCTTCTGCCACCAATAACGCATCCGACTCCCGATCGGACCAGGACTGATCCTACCGCCCGCCACGACGAGGATCGTCCGCCGCGGAGCCAGGAGCGGAAATTCGGTCGACTCTGAACCGCCTGCCTAGGCCGAAGGAGACCGCTGCAGCTCCGAGACCGGCTTCTTGGTCAGCGACGCCCACAGGAACAGAAAGCCCACGACCACCCCCACGAGGCCGATCGGCCAGAACGGACCGTCGCCGATCGCCTCCGTCTGCGCCGCGTCCATCGCCACCCCTAGCAGCGGGGCCAGGACCATCGTCGCGACGCGACGGCCTTGGCTCTCAATCGACAGCACCGTGGCCCCCTGCGCCTCCTCCCCGAACGCATCAATCCGGCTGATCAACGCCGGCCGCCAGAGATTCTGCAACACGTGCATCAGCACGAAGGCCGCGATCAGCAGCGCCGAGACGTCGTACCAACCCGAGGCAAAGACCACGCCGAAGACCGCCACCGACGCGGCCCAGAGCCAGCGTGCCGCGCGCTCCTCGCCGCCGGCCAAGTCGCTCACCCGATGCGCTTGACGGCTGGCGACGCTGGAGAGCAAATGCAGCCCGAAGTAGGCGATCCCAATCAGGATCGCCGAGCGCTGGACGTCGGACAGATCACCGCCCAACGACGCAGCCAGCGCAGAACTGGCCGCGACCGCCAGCAACACCGGCTGGAGATAGTCCTTGGCCGCGTGGAACACGCCTTCGTAACCCATCGATTCCGCCACCAGCCGACGCAGACCTCGGTGGCCGAGCATATTGCGGAAGGCCGCCTTCAGATGCGCCCAGAACGGTGCTGCCGCCGCACCGTCGGAATTGCCGTCCAGACTGCTCGGGTAGCCCAGGAAGTTCACGATGTTGAGCACGTACGGCAGCGCCGCGAAGAAAAAGACCAACGTGTAGCTGTCCGTCGCCAACACGATCCCCGCCGCCACCAGCGCGGAGATGGCCGAACCGATCTTGCTCCACGAGCGCGTGTAGCCGTAGATCTTCGTCCGCTCGTCGATGCGCCCCTCGAGACGCAGCCAGGTGAAGATTATCGCCTTGTGCGTGCCCGTGCGGAAGGCGTCCCCCACCGCCAGGAACGCCATCGCGACGAAGAGCAGACCAAGGTCCTTCGCCAGGCCCAGAACCACGAACCCAACGATGTACGCGACAAAAGAAGCGATCATCGCCTTGCGGCGCCCGTGGACGTCGGCGATCGCGCCCGACGGGATCTCCATCACGTTCACCGCAAGCTCGCGGAACCCGATCAGCAGCCCGATCTCGAAGAACGAGAGCCCCAGCTCGAGATAGGCAAGGATCAGAAACGGCTCGAAGTAGCGCTGATTCTTGAGCAAGCCGTAGAGGCTGAACCGCAGCAGCATCGGCTCATTCTAGTCCGGGTCTCGCCGCGCGCCGCCTGTTGGTCAAGTCCCCGGGGTGGGGATCAGTTCGGCGTCACCGCCACCGACCGCACCTCACCGAATTCCTTCTCGAGCTTTCGCCAGGAGTCGCCAGCGTCGTCGCTGATATAGACGTAGCCGTACAAGCTCGCCGCGACGATCACTTCCGCGCGTTCGGCGTGCGTGCCGAGCCAGTAGATGACCGAGTTCGGTTCCACAGGCAGCGAGAGCGTCTCCCAGGTCCGGCCGGCGTCTTGTGTGCGCTGCAGGCGCCCGCCGTGCCCGGAATCCCGTCTCCGTTGCCGACGAATATGACGTCCGGGTCGTCCGACTTGACGATCACGGCCCGGCAGTAGGAGAAGCGATCGCCCTCGTGATGCTTGGGGAAGAAGTGGTAATCCCAGCTCTCCCCTTCATCGACGCTCGTCGCGATCCCGAAGGGACTCGTCGCGTACGCGGCGCGGCCCTTCGCCAGGCAGTGAATGTCCCCCTGGAACACCTCTTCGCCCAGATCCGGCAGGTGGACCCAGGAATCGCCGCCGTCGAGGCTCTTATACACCCCGTCCACTTCGATCCCCGCCCAGATCTTGTTGCTGTCCCGCGGGTCCACGACCAACGACGTGGTGCGCGCGATACCGATCGGACAGGGGTCGGCCACGTCCATCGACAGCTCGTCCCAGCTCCCGCCCCCGTCCTGCGAGCGAAAGACCCCGGGCCGGGTGCCAGCGAAAATCGTCTCGCTGTCGGCCGGATCGACGGCGACCGACCAGATCTGCCGCTCGGCCATCGGCGCGTCGATTCGGTCCCAATTCGCCCCGTTATCTTCACTGCGGTAGAGGCCCGCATCCGATCCCGCCAACAGCCGGCCCGGCGCATCCGGGTACACGGTCAGCGCTCTGAAGGTGCCTTCACCGACGTCGATCCGTCCGCGCTTCCAGGACTCGCCCGCATCCGGGCTTCGCCACAACCCCTGACCAACCGTGCCGACGTGAATCGAAAAATCACCCGCCATGACCAACTCCTTCTGCCATATCCGGCCCCGCGAGCGATCAGCCCGGAGACTCGAGGCAGGCGCCGCGAAGCTATGACACGGGGATGCAGAAGGAAACGAAAAAACCCGGCCCCTCTTGGAGCCGGGCAAGATTGTGTGGTAGCGCATGGGGGATTCGAACCCCCGATCTCCGCCTTGAGAGGGCGGTGTCCTGGGCCGCTAGACGAATGCGCCGTACTCCGAAGGGCCATACTTCCGAAGGGAAATGATTGGCTGGGGATGGAGGATTCGAACCCCCGCTAACTGAGCCAGAGTCAGTCGTCCTACCGCTAGACCAATCCCCAGCGCTGCAGGAATGGTAACCGGCCAACACTGTGCCGTTCAATCGAGCAATGACCAGACCCGGGTACGCGGCGGCAATGCGGCATCCCTTAGGCCGCCGGCAGTGGGCTAATCGTCCGGCGCCGCCAGCCGTTCCGACGCGACATTCAGCCGGCTCAGACTCTCCTCACGGCCCAACGCCGTCATCGTCTCGAACAACGGCGGCGCCACCCGCTTGCCCGACAGCGCCACCCGGATCGGCGTGAACAGCACCCCCGGCTTGAGCTCTTTTTCCTCGGCCAGCCCGCGCAGGACCGACTCGATCCCGGCCGTGTCCCACGGCTCAAGCTTGGACAGCGCAGCCCGCGCCGAGTCCAGCGCGTCGACGGCGGCCGCCGGATTGTCGCGGAATCCCTTGCCCATCAACTCCGCGTTCGTGTGCTCGGCCGGTCCCGTGAAGAAGAAGTCGGCGTATTCCGTGAACTCCGTCAGCACCTTCACCCGCTCTTGGATCGCCTCCGCCACCGGCTCCAGCACGGCCAGATCAAGCGGCTGCGCGATCTGCGGATGCGTCTCCGCCAGTGCGCTCTCCAGGAACGGTCGTCCCCGCTCCACGAACTCCATCGTGTCCAAACGGCGGATATGCTCGCCGTTCATCTCCCGCAAACGATCCATGTCGAACGTTGTCGCGGTCGTGCCCATGTGGTCCAGATCGAACGCCGCCACGATCTCATCCGTGCTCATCAGTGTCGTGTGGTCATCCTTAGCCCAGCCCAAGAGCGCCATGAAGTTGATCATCGCCTCGGGAATGAACCCCTCGTCCGCGTACGAACGCACGCTCGTCGCGCCGTCCCGCTTCGACAGCTTGCCCTTATCCGGCCCCAAAATCACCGGCTGGTGCACGAAGACCGGTGGCTTCAGCCCGAGCGCGTCGTAAAGACGAACATGCCGCGGCGCACTGGGCAGCCACTCGTCGCCACGGAAGACGTGAGTAATTTCCATCGCCGTGTCGTCCACAATCGAGGCCAGCGCGTAGGTCGGAAATCCGTCCGACTTCAGGATCACGTGGTCGTCCAGCAGCTTGTTCTCGAACGTCACTGCGCCCCGCAGTGCATCGTCGACGATGGTCACGCCCTCACGCGGCATCTTGAAACGAACCACGCACTGCCCGCCCTGATCGGCGATCATGCGCTCGAGTTCCGCCTCGCTCAGTTCGCGGCAATGCCCGTCGTAGCCGGGCGGCTGTTTCGCCTTCTGCTGCGCCTTGCGCATCTCCGCCAGCCGCTCTGAGCTGCAGGCGCAGCGATACGCGTGCCCCTCGGCCAGCAACCGATCGGCCGCTTCCTGATACAGCTCCAGCCGCTCCGACTGTCGATACGGTCCGTATTCCCCACCGATGTCCGGTCCCTCGTCCCAATCCAGCCCCAGCCAGCGCAGCGCGTCGAGAATCAGCTCCTCGGCGCCCTCCACCGACCGCTTCTGGTCGGTGTCCTCGATCCGCACGATGAACTGACCACCGTGGTGGCGGGCGAACAGCCAGTCGAACAGCGCCGTGCGGATATTGCCGACGTGCGGCTCACCGGTGGGCGAAGGCCCGTAGCGGACGCGAACTGTCATCTTGTCTGCAACCCAACCATCTCGGCGAATCCCTGCCCTTGCGGATCCGATAGCTAACGGATGTGCCGCGCGCGATGGCGCGACGGCCGCCACTTCGGCGCTTCGGCCTGCACCGTATCAACGGCGTGGATGTCGAGTCCATGTGCCTCGGCGTCCTCGCGCGCCGACGTCAGCAGCTGCTCGAAATCGTCCGGCGGCTCCGCCTCCACCGTCACCCGTTCGCCGCTGGCCGGGTGTTCGAACGAGAGCCGGAAGGCGTGCAGGGCCTGCCGGTCGATCCACAGCGACGGCGACCCGTAGACCAAATCTCCCAGCAGGGGATGGCCCGTCGCCATCATGTGCACCCGGATCTGATGCGTCCGCCCCGTGATCAGGCGGCATTCCACCAGCGCGGCATCCCGATAGCGCTCGCGCACCCAGTACTCCGTCTGCGACGCCTTGCCGCCTTCCACCACCGCCATCCGACGCCGGTCCGACGGGTCACGCCCGATCGGCGCATCGATCAAACCTTCATGCGGGTCCGGCACACCCGCTACCACCGCCAGATAGTGCTTCTGCGTCGTGCGCGCCCGCATTTGATCTTGTAGCGCCGCCTGCGTCGTCACGTCCTTCGCCACGACGAGTACCCCGCTCGTGTCCTTATCGAGCCGGTGCACCAAGCCCGGTCGGATCGCGTCGCCCAACGACGTCAGATCGGGCCAGCGCGCCAGCAGCGCATTGACCAGCGTGCCCGACTGCGAACCCGGCGCCGGATGCACCGTCAGACCCACCTGCTTGTTAACCACGATCACGTGATCGTCCTCGTAGCGAACATCCAGCGGAATATCCTCCGCCGCCGCCAGTTGCTCGCGGTGCTGTTCTTGGTACAACCGCACCATGTCCCCAAAATGAAGCCGGAAGGCCGGTCGCTCCAGATCGCCGTCGACGCGGACCAGCCCCGCATCGATCAGCCGTCGCACCTGCGATCGCGACAGCCCCGGCACGCGACGCGAGACGAACACGTCCAGCCGTTCGCCGTCTTGATCGGCCAGATACTCACTCGGCGGCAGCGGCGGCTCCACCTCGAACATGCCCTCGCTACTGTCGCCGGATTCGCCGAAATCACTCATCAATCGACCGTACCACGCGGTCCCCTACGCACTGCCTCATGGCCTGCTCGCCCCAGAACAGGTCCCCGCCAGGATGACCTCAACGGTGCACTGCGGAGCGCCGCGCGTCGGTCACGACGAGGTAGATCAAGATCGCTGCGATGCCCAGATTGATCCCGATGTCTGCCACGTTGAAGGCCGGGAACTCGTTGAAGTTCACGAAGTCCGTCACCTCGCCTTGGTACAGCCGGTCGAGCCAATTGCCGATCGCGCCGCCCAAGATCAGCGCCAAACCCAGCCGCGTCGCCCAATGATCGACGGGCGGAAACAGGTAGTAGACCGCGATCGCCACGATCGCGATCAGCGGCAGGATCGCCAGCCAGATCCCGGATCCGCCGAACAGCCCGAACGCCGCACCGTCGTTCGTGATGTGCGAGATCCGAAAGAACGACGCCACTTCCCAGTGCTCGCCCGGACTGAGCGACTCGCGCAGGATCACCTTCGTCACCTGGTCCAGCCCCACCCAGACGCCGGCCAGGCTCAAAAAGAGCAGATCCTGTCGCCGATTGCGCCGCCCCAAGCGAGCGCGCCAGCTGTCGGCTTCCGCGGGCACGCCCGGATCCGCGGACCCACCGCCGCCCGGCTCAAGCTCATCAACCAGGTCGCCAGCCGGGTCATCAGCGAAATCATCAGCCGTTTCGGCACCCAAATCCGCCGCCTTAGCGGCTGATTCGTCGGAGGATTCGCCGCCGGGGGAGGGAGAAACCATCGATGTTGTGTCCTATCGGGAGCGTATCATCGGCTCCCCCACCCGACGGCTGGCCACTGAGTCGGACGCTTCCGGCGCCAAACGTCGGCTCCGACGTTGCCGTGGCGGGCAGTCGCCGCCTACGATCGACCCTGCTCGATCGCACGTCCTGGCAGACCCAGCGATGATCGAGTCCCTCAGAACGAGCCGCGGGAGGCGTCTGCGTGACAACGGATTCAAGCGAACGTCTTTACAGCGACGACCTGGCGCAACGCGTCGAAACCGGCGACCGGCTCGCACCCGGGCAGCGCCTGACCAAGGACTGGCCCGTCCTCACCTACGGCGGAACCCCCGTCGTCAAGACGGACGAGTGGCAGCTCAGCATCTGGGGCGAAGTCGAGCAGGAGCTGACCTGGTCCTACGAGGACCTGCTGGCGCTCGGCCTCACTCGCCGTCTCAACGACATCCACTGCGTCACCCACTGGTCCCGCTACGACAACGACTGGGAAGGGGTCCTCTGGTCCGACTTGATCGCCAAGGTCGGCCTCAAGAGCAGCGCCCTCGCCGTCATGTTTCACTCCTACGGCGGCTACACCACCAACGTCCCGCTGGAGGACTTGGCCCGCGATGACCATGCCATGCTCGGGATCCGCCACGATGGCAAGCAAATCAGCTCCGACCACGGCGGCCCTGTTCGCGCCGTCATCCCTTCGCTCTATTTCTGGAAGAGCGCAAAATGGGTGGGCGGCATCGAGTTCCTGGCTCAGGATCGCCCCGGCTTCTGGGAGATGTACGGCTATCACCTCCACGGCGACCCCTGGACCGAGGAACGCTACGCCTAAGCTGAGCGGCCCTAGAATGGCGTTCGATCGGCGTCCCACCGGACACTCCCGGGCCCAACCCAGGCAGCGAAGGCCGCTATGACCGCCGGCTCCGTCCCCATCACCATCGACGACCCCGTCAACGTCGCGATCCTGCGTGTCTCCGAAGACCAGATCCAGGGCTTCAGCCGCGATCCGCTGGGCGACATCGCGCGCGCCAGCGGCGTCGATCTCAACCTCGTCATCGAGCGGATTCGCGCCATGCTCGAAGCCGGCACCATCCGTCGTGTCCGTCAGACCCTGCTCTCCACGAGCCTGGCCGAGGGCGCCCTCGTCGCCTGGCAGCTCCCCGAAGACCGGCTGCAGGACGCCTTCGACTACATGTTCCGCGAGGACCCCTTCTCGGGGCACGTCGTCATCCGCACGACGGACGCCGCTTCGCCCGGCGCTCGCTACCGCCTCTGGACCACCGTCAAGGTGCCCCAGGGCTACTCGGTCCAGAAGCACTGCGAGTTCCTCGCCGGGCAGGTGGGGGCGCAGCACTTCCGGCGCATGCGCGCCAAGCGCCTGTTCCGGCTCGGCGTCGGCCACACCCGTCGACGCGGCCTCGCCCCCGGCGCACGCACCGACGACCCGGCCGAGGTGCTCGACACCGTGCTCAGCCCGCTCACCGAACGGGAATGGGACGCCCTGACGGCTCTCAAGCGTGAATTCGAGCCTGCGGAGCTCATGTCCGACCTCTGGACCGCGCGCGCCGCCGAAGCCGGCATGCCGCTGGACGAGTTCTACGCGATCGCCGAATCGCTCCAAGAGCGACGGCTCCTCGGCCGCTTCTCCACCTTCCTCGAACACGTCAAACCCGTCGCCGGCAACCAACCCGTCACCCGCTACAACGCCCTCTTCCACTGGGCCGTGCCCCGTGGATGCGAGATCGAAGCCGGCCAGGAGGTCGGCCGCCATCACATCATGACCCACGCCTACTGGCGCGAAGGCGGCCCCGAGTTCCACGACGTCAACGTCATGGGCGTGGCCCACGGCACCGACAAAGACCTGGTCCTGCAACACAAAGCCGCGATCGACGAGCACCTCGCCGAAGCCGAGATCCCGATCGCCTATACCGCCGTCTTCTGGGGCGGCCGCAGCGAAATCAAGCCCTCCGAGATCGCGCCCGCCGAGTATCGGGCCTGGTGCGAGTCGAACGCCCTCAACCCCGACTCCATGCGCGAGGACGGCTCGTCGGCGGAGTCTGAGGACCCCGTTGCCGGCCTGCCCGACACGGCGCAGACCGACGCGCAGTCCGCCGCCGACGCCATGAAACCCTTTATCAAGGCTGTCGGCACCGGCCCCAACTCCAACCGCCACCTCTCGCGCGACGAGGCCCGGCAAGCCATGCGCCTCATCCTCGAAAATGACGCCACCCCCGCCCAGGCTGCCGCCTTCTTCCTCGGCGCCCGCGTTCAGGGCGAAACCCCCGACGAACTGCTCGGTTTCATCGACGCCATCCAGCAGGACGCCGCCCGCATCCAGCCCGCCGTCGACAACCTCGTCGACGTCGGCACCCCCTACGACGGACGCCGCGACCTGCTCTACATCACCCTCGGGTCCGCCATCGTCGCCGCCGCCGCCGGCACGCCCCAGTTCCTCCACGGCAGCGGCCCCATGCCGCCCAAAGACGGCCTGCCACTGGCCCCCGTGATGCAAGCGCTGGGCCTGCCGATCGACCTGACTCCGACCCAGGTGCAGGACCAGATCGAGAAATACGGCTTCGGCTACCTGGACGCGCGCATCGCCGCCCCCGCCGTCTACGCGCTGCGCGCCCTGCGCGAGCAAATCGGCCTGCGCACCGCGCTCAGCACGGTCGAGAAGATCTACGACCTCGCCAACGCGCCGCACCACATCGTTGGCGTCACGCACCTGCCGTACATCGAACGCTTCGCCGGCACCATCGAACGCATGCCCTGGAAGCGGTCGCTCCTAGTTCAGGGCCTAGAGGGAACCGAAGACGTGGGCACCGCCCATCGATCTCGCATCGTGGTCGTCACTCCTCAGGGCCGCGAAGAACAATGGCTCGACCCCGCGAGCCTCGGCCTGCGTACTGTCCCCACCAGCGAACTCGCCACTCGCCCCGATCCCGCCGCCCATGGCGCCCGACTGAGCGACATTCTCGCTGGCCACGAGCAAGACGGCACGGAAGACGTCGTCGTCCTCAACGCCGCCCTCCGAATCTGGCTGGCCGGAGTCGCCCTCGAACTCCCCGCAGCCACCGCGCTCGCCCGCGAAACCCTAGCCAGCGGAGCCGCAGGCGATCTCCTGCGTCAGCTCCAAGCCTGACGACGCACCGCGCACCCTCGCCGCCAAGCCCTCCCCACCCCTCGTCCCGCGCTCAAACGCACGCCGACCCATCGATCGGGTCGATCCGGCCCACAACCGCGGTGATTCCCTGATGCCTCCTCCCGCCGGCGCCCCTGAAGATGACGTCGGAGGCGACTCATGTCGCAAGCCCCACAACCCGCGTATCGCGGACTCGGCGAACGCAAAGTCATTCCCTCGCCGCTCGTCGGCATCGTCCCGACGCGATCCCCCTCCGTGCCGCTGGCCGCGTTCATTGGTCAACGAGCTGGGCTGCCCGCGAACGTCGTCCCACTCAGG
>Ga0310121_10000739_pt1 | contig 35114 bp, 25 predicted proteins | sample CB27_Tmax_986_MG_FD_203504 | JGI IMG/M metagenome (GOLD analysis project Ga0310121, IMG submission 203504) | Marine microbial communities from Western Arctic Ocean, Canada - CB27_Tmax_986 | ecosystem: Environmental > Aquatic > Marine > Oceanic | place: Canada: Western Arctic Ocean | collected...
CAGGAGTTCCGCCTTCAGGAGTTCCGCCTTCAGGAGTTCCGCCTTCAGGAGTTCCGCCTTCAGGAGTTCCGCCTTCAGGAGTTCCGCCTTCAGTGCTGCCCCCGCCTGATGTGACAATCGGCTTGGCAGCAGGAACGATGGCCACAAACTGGTAGACACCCTCTGCGTTGGTTTGCCCGCTTGCTTCACCAAAATCCTGCACACCATTCTCATTCAAATCGTGGTAGACCGTGTGACCGGCTTGACCCGATTGGCCTTCCATCAGACCGCTGCCATTGGCGTCATTAAACACGGTTCCGCTCACCAGAATCGGAATCGGTGGCCCCCCGCCTCCGTCCCCGCCAGCGCCCCCTCCGCCGATTCTCAGGTCCCAACCAATGACGTCAAAGGCCAACAAATCCTGGTTTGAGATCACGCCCAGTTCTCCCGGCCCTATCGTCGGATCCATGAGGCCCTGAGAGTAACCAGCCAAATCCTCCCAATGGCTGGCCTGGTTACCGTCGCACGTGATGCATTCCAGGCCCGTCGAAAAAGTCCCCCGCAACAAAGCGTCAAAAAAGAATGTTTTGTCGCCGCCCACTTGCAACCCGCCCACGGTCAAATCCAAATCCGCACCAAAAGCGTCACTGGTGACCGAATGACGGTACAGGTCTAAAGACGTGGGCGGCATTGCGTCTTCAAAACCAGCTGGACTCATGCCTGGAAGAGAGAGTTGGTTGATGCGGTCGACGGTGCTGAGAAAACCGAGGGCATGGCCCATTTCATGCAGGACAACACCGACAAAATCAAATTGTTCCGGGTCGACCCCGTCACTGCGATCAAAATCCCATGCAATCTGATCGTTGAAGGCGATGGACGCGTCAATCAGTCCCGTCGAATCCAATCCCAGCGCGCGGGCGTTCGCATGGGTGAGTTCAATCGCCTGGTTGTTATATCCACCATCATTGTCCATGTAGGGAACGTCGCTGCCCGCTCCGCTGGGATTGTCTTCCGTAAAATTGATGTAAATTACAAGGTTCGATTCCTGAGAAAGATTCGCGGCAGCGGACTCATCTTCTGTCGATCGACTATCGGTTTGCAAGGCGGTTCGTACGGTATCATAGGCCTCGCGAAGAACACTTGGACTTGTCCCCGCAAGGACACCTCCTTCGAGTGGAACGAAATCAATGTCTAAAGCCACCGCCACATCGTCGTTCAGCACCGTCGTCCACTCGGTGGCCGCTTCTTCGAGCCCCAACTGCAGGCCGTCAACCTGATCAGCAGCCTCTGACAGCACGAAGTTAAACGTCACCAGCAAATGACGTGGTTCCAACTTTTCGTAGCTGCCCAGTGTTCGACAGACCTTTTGACCGTCGGTCCGCCGGCGCAGAGCGCGGCTCGCTTTAGAAAACACGGATGAGTCCTCCCCTGTTCTGGGATCGCCTGCTTCGCCGTTCAAGTTCCTGCAACCGTCCTGGACGGTTACATTCAGTATAACAGCTAGGCTGATTTTGAGGGCAGATTTGTTCCCGGACCCTCCGGAAGGCCCCAACCGACAACAGAAAACGTCGGGTGGCGTGACCAGGAGAACACCCGGCCACGTTCTTTCCGCTGGAATCTTCGGAGCGCGCCGCTGCGGGGAAAGACATTGGCGCGCCTGAAAAGCACATGGCGGAGAACCGCAAAGGCCGCCTGCAGACGGTGTCTCAGGCTTTCGAAAACCCCGTGAAGTCGCCCGACTGGCTCAGCCATTTGCGAAGTAATCCGCGGCAGTCGTTTCCGGGCAGACTGTCGTGAGACGCACTACCAGGTCAACTCGACCCCGGCCGTGAATCCTTCCAACAGCAGCGTTCCGTTGGTTTCCAGAAACGGAACGCGACTCGACTCGGGAACCTCTACCATGGCCGAGGGAGTCGTGGGATTGAATTGCTCGGGAGCCAACGCTACATTCTGCACAAAGACGGTCTTGTAACCGACACGCAGGGTAGCGCGCGAACTGAGTTGCAAGAGCGCAAAGAGACCGAATTCCCCCACGCCCGCCAAGTCCTCCCTGGCAACCCTTTCGTAGATTTCGCTGCCCGAGTGGCTATGCAGGTGCGACTTCTGCTGAGCACGCAGCACGAAAATCCCGGCCTTGGCGTCCGCGCCCAGTCGCACGCGCGGCAACAGGCAGAATGTCAACTCGCTTCCAACCTGCGGACCGACAAGATCATTGGTCGTTTCAATGGCGTAGGCAAACCGCCCTGGACCGCGCAACGCGTCACCGTCAAACGGATCACTGTGCTCTGCGGCTTCGGTGATGTACACGAAATCCTCGTCAACGCGGAAGTAACGTAACCCGCACAGGTAAGACCCCTGCCAGCGACAATTGGGGCTGATCCAACGCTGGCGTTTGTTGATCTCGACGTTGTGCAACTTGGTGAGGTAGGTGATGCTTTGCAGGTTGGATTGGTCCGTGTCGGGAAACCCGAATGATCCCAACTCACCGAACTCACTAAACACCGAATAGAGGCTGTCGGGCTGGGCGGTGTCGGCGTCGGTGACAGCGTGCGTGTCCGCCCACTCCGTCAAACCGAAATAATCGATTTCGAGATTGGTGCCGGGACCAATCACGCATTGCAACGTCAACTGCAAACCATCTTCAGCCGAGTTCTGGTCCGCATCGTCGGACTCGAGAACAATCAAACCCAGCGGATTTTCCGAGGCAATGCCAACCGGATTGCGAATATCGTTGTCTCTGGACAAACGTATCCCGCCGACGTACACATCGAACCAACGCGGCGTACAACATCCATCACCAGAACTGGCTGCACCGCTACGGTGGCCGACGAACCCCGCCGTGATCTCTCCCCCGTCACCACTGATCGCACCGTCGTCAAATTCAAAGCCGGCACCGGCGAATGAGCAGCCATCCTGTGCGGGTGCCCAGTGGCCATAAGACGCTGCAACAACCCCACTGTCAGGGCCTTCTTGAAGTATGTCAGCCGGACGAACGATAGGTGCCCCGTTCGTCGGACGTGAAGCCAGCTGCAGATCAGTCGCCAACTGAATTTCACCGCTCTTGGGATCCGAAGTCTCCGTCATATGCTCGGCCCAAACAACATCCCGCTCACCGGCCACGAAAGGCCCCTCGGGCCCTTGCGTCTGGAAATGAGCCACCCGGTGAAAACGGGGAGCATGAACTGTTCCCGCCGACAAACTGAAGTCTTGACCTGCGAGAGGTTGGCAGCACCAAGCGGCCAGGCAGGAGCACGAGAGGAAACCGAGGACCACGTTAAGTTTCACGGCAATCTCCAACTTTCGTCATTTCCAGGACTAACTAGACCGGTTTGGCAAAGGCACTAAGTTTGATACCGTCGCTCAAATCCATCGGTCCCATAGAACAGAAAAAACCAGAACTTTCCAAATGGCTGATACGATCCGTTAAATCCAGAAAGTCAGCCTGAACCTCCCATCTCACCAGCCGGGGCCCGCTTCCGGAGCCAAGCCTTGCTATCAGCAGGCCCTGGTAAGGCAACCCGATTCAGCAAATACAGGTGGGACTTTTGTTCCGGATGAAACCGCGTTGACACTGCCTGCCGGCTCCTTTCGGGTGCCCACCTGGACAGGGGTGCAACAGGCTCCCAGGATGCCGTTTCAGTGGCCTGCGGCTCTCGCAACCCCCTGGGCCCTCAAAACCGACCTGCGCGAGCTCCGGACGTCACCCGGGTTGTGCCACCAGTTTTCTCCCAGCCTTTGAATTCAACCCGTGAAAATGGTCGCCCCACCCCCGTGACCAACCGGGCAACAGGTGGAAGGCTCGCCGACAGACTGCAAAATCTCGGGCCAGTTTGGTTGTCCGTTCCCGGAATGGGAGCAAGCATCTCCTTTTCCAAGCTGACAAAATCAGGTCCCAGCTGATATAATTTCCTTCGTTTTCTGCAAGAAACGTCACGAGTTTACCTAAAAAGACGCTTTACATCGGCGACAGCATGGGCAAGCAGCACATCTACAGCATTCAAAATCTCACTAAAAAACATGGCCAGCGAGTCGTCCTGAACGAGATCTGGCTGAGTTTTTACCCCGGCGCCAAGATTGGGGTATTGGGTCCAAACGGCGCTGGCAAAAGCACTTTGCTACGCATCATGGCGGGGATCGACCGGGAGTTCGACGGTGAGGCGCGCTTGAGCGAGGGCTACACCTGTGGCTACCTCTCTCAGGAACCTGTTCTGAACCCCGAGAAAAACGTGCACGAGAATGTCGAAGAGGGTGTTGCCGGGCGACGTCAGTTGCTCAACCGCTTCAACACAATCAACGAGGAACTTGCCGAGCCCATGGCGGATGACCGCATGGAAAAACTTTGTAACGAGCTCGCCCGTGTGCAGGATCAGATTGAGGCGACCAACACCTGGGAGTTGGACCGCGAAATCGAGATTGCGATGGACGCCATGAACCTGCCCCCCGGCGACGCAAACGTGTCACGGCTATCCGGAGGCGAGAGGCGACGTGTAGCACTCTGTCGTCTGCTGTTACAACGTCCTGACCTGCTGTTGCTCGACGAACCCACAAATCATCTGGATGCGGACTCGGTGGCCTGGTTGGAAAAACACCTGGACCAGTATCCGGGTACCGTCGTCGCCGTGACCCATGACCGGTACTTTCTGGACAATGTGGCCGGATGGATTTTGGAACTCGACCGGGGCGAGGGAATTCCCTGGGAAGGGAACTACTCCTCCTGGCTTTCTCAAAAACAAACGCGTTTGGCCCAGAAGGAGAAATCCGCGACGGCCCGTCGTAAAACATTGGAGCGGGAATTGGAATGGATTCAAATGGCGCCCCGTGCCAGGCAAGCCAAGAGCAAGGCCCGCATCAAGGCCTACGAAAGCATGTCCTCCGCGGGTTTCGAACAACGACCCGATGAATTTGAAATCCAGATCCCCCCGGGCCAACACCTGGGCGACCTGGTGATCGAAGCCCAGAACGTGAGCAAGGGATTCGGCGAACACCTACTGATGGAAGACCTGAATTTCCACCTGCCGCCCGGAGGAATTGTGGGCATCATCGGCGCCAACGGTGCCGGCAAGACGACCCTGTTTCGGATGTTCACAGGCGAGGAATCAGCGGACTCAGGTCAACTTAAAACAGGGGAAACGGTTGAGTTCGGTTACGTTGACCAAAATCGTGACGCGCTGGTGGCCGACCATTCCGTTTACGATGAGATCTCCGGCGGGCATGAAACTCTTGAAATGGGAGGCCGTAAGATCAACGCACGCGCCTACGTGTCCCGCTTCAACTTCCGAGGACCTGACCAGGAAAAGAAAGTAGGCGACCTTTCTGGAGGGGAACGCAACCGGGTTCACCTGGCCAAACTCTTACGACGAGGCTCGAACGTCTTGTTACTGGATGAACCCACCAATGACCTCGACGTGGACACGTTGCGGGCTCTTGAGGAAGCCCTCCTCAACTACGCGGGGTGCGTAATGGTCATTAGCCACGACCGCTGGTTCCTTGACCGGCTGGCAACACACATCCTGGCCTTTGAAGGAGACGCGCACGTCCACTGGTGCGAAGGAAATTACCAGACCTACCAAACGCAGCGACGAGAACGATTGGGCATCAATCCGGATGAACCGAAGCGATTCAAGTACAAACCGTTAAGACGAACTTGACGGCACCGGCCCGGTCACCAGGTCCGTGGCGCCGGGCCCCTGCTGGAAACGGAAAATCGCACCGAGCATTCCTCACGTACCCTTCTCGACGGGCAGCAAACGGTCCAGCTATTGTAAAAATCAAGCTGGGCACAGGACAGACCCCGCGCAGGACTCGACTTTGAAGGCACCGGAATCACCGTTCGTCGAGTTTTTAAGAGGGCGGCTGAAAACCCATCGGCGTGACGGCCGAAATCCGGGGAGCAGAGTCCACGGGAGCGGATTTTCGCACCTTTGCCCCCAAGATTGACGACACTTCTGCTCGCTGAGTACCTTGACCAGAACTCATCTTTTGCCTATCAACAGATAAGTAAGTTTATGTGACCATTTAACCATTCAATTAAGGGAGCCTGCAAAGTGACGATTCTGCGTAGCGGGGCAAGCAAGGACTATTCTGAAAAATGGGCGAGTGTTTTCGGGAAAAAGAAAACCAAAAGCAAGGCCAAGAAAGCAACTCCCAAGAAGAAATCGCGATCGGGGAAGGCAAGATCCAAGAAGTAGCACCGTGCGGCAAGGACGGCACCACTGGAACATTCAACCAAAAGAACCGGAGTCGAAAACTGTGAAAATCGAATTAGTCTACTGCTCGGCCTGAAATTACACGCCTCAGGCCGTGAGCCTGGCAAAAAATCTACTCGATACGTACCGTCAGAAGATCACGGGATTAGAACTTATTCCGGACTCGGGTGGCTGCTTCGAAATTTCGCTCGATGGTGACTTGATTTACTCCAAACTGAAGACCGGCGAGTTTCCTGACGAAGCGCAGATCCTCTCTCTCGTGGAAGACAGGTTGTAACTCTCAACCTCCTGGTGGTCATCTTCCGGGAGGCCCGTACCGGGTGCAGCGCTACCCGCGGGTTGACCTGGAAGAGTTCGTTGCGATTCAGGCGCGGGCCGTGCGGCACTTCCCGGGCACCACAACACGCCCCGGACGACTGCCCCAGGTCGTCTTCTATCATGCACGCGACAGGTACTGCCCGGTTCGGGTATCCACCTTGACGTGTTCGCCTTGCGACAGGTACTCCGGCACTTGAACCACCAGGCCTGTTTCCAGGGTTGCCGGCTTGGTACGGGAGGTTGCCGAATCTCCTTTCACACCCGGATCACATTGCGTGACGGTTAACTCGACGGACGTAGGCAACTGAATACCTACGCACTGACCGTTATAGATCAGCGCCAAAATCCCTGCCAACTTTTCCGTGATGAACTGCAATTCCTCCTTGACCTCATCCAGGGCCAAAGAATACTGGTCGAAGTCGGTCTGGTCCAACAGGTGTACATGGGTCGCGTCGGAGTACATCAGGTTCACGGAGCGACGTTCGAAGTCGGCCTCGTCCAACGATTCCCCACCTTTGAGCGTGAAATCAGTCTTTTGCTTGGAGACAAGATTTCGGCCTCGGAATTTGTAAAGTGTCGCTGCACCCCGTGCGGAAGGGGTTTGAACGCTGACGTTTTGCACCAGCACAGGTGCCCCGTCCAGGTTGAGCACAGCTCCGGGCTTTATTTCTTTTGCTTGCATGGTGTTCGACTCGCTAACGTCTTCACAGGAAACCGGCTGAACCGGAAGATGATCCAAGAGCACCGCCCGGCGAGGTTGCTCCGGGAATGGGGTGTCGTTATCCGCAATTCACCCTAGGGAAGCGGCGAGCCGGTCTGGGGATCGATAGCAATCCCACCGCATAGTTCGGCAAGCCTTTCCAGGACGATCAGCAATGAACCCGGATCAAGAAACTCTTCTTCCTCGTCTTCATCCCCAAAGTAGTTCACCTGTTCAAAATGATAAACGTCCAGTCTCGCATTACAAGAAGGAAGCCTGGCCAGTACTGCTCGTTCTTCATCGTTGGTCGCGGATTGCTTCAATTCGTCGGCCAGTTCGGTCCTCTGCTCGATGACCTCCTCACCTTCGAGATAAGTGACGTCCATTGCGGAATTATCATCCGGGGAATAGAGCGTCAGGGACTCAACAAGCCCCTCTTCGTTAACAGCCGGTTCTCCCACTTGATAGCGGCCGCCGAGTTCCGCCAGAGCGTCCTGGAGTGCTTTTCCGCTGGGCCTGTTTCCTTCTTCAATCAACACGAAGTAGGTTTCACGCCATCGATATTCATCATTTTCAAAAAGCGACATTATTCTTCCCACTCCCGGTCTTCCTCCGGAGGAACCCCACCTTGCCAGTGTTCCAGGACGGTCAATATTTCATCGCGCTCATCACGACTTCCCCACACCGATTCGCTTTGCTCCAAACGAATTTCATACCGACCCTCAAACAAACAATCATCACGACCGCAGAAATGGGGTACATCCGAGATCCACACCACGCGGAAAAGGGGAACGTGCTTATCGTCCACTTTACAAAAAAAATCGGTCACGACAAACCTTTCCGTTCTGCACAAACGGGACAGGGCAGCCCCGGAGTGACCATTTTGAACCTAGGATCCACCTAATTCAAGGGACCTTTCGGTCGCAGCTTCGACGGCCGCCATCAAAGCGGCTCGTAAACCCGCCTGCTCGAGTGCCCGTACTCCCGCCACTGTCGTTCCCCCGGGACTCGTCACCTGGTCCTTGAGAGCCGCGGGGTGTTCGCCGGTGTTCAGTACCATCTCAGCAGCCCCTTTGACGGTCTGAGCTGCCAAACGGGTTGCCGCTTCGCGAGGCAGTCCCATGCGAACTCCCCCATCGCTGAGTGCTTCAATTATGATGTACACAAAGGCGGGTCCTGAACCGGAAAGACCGGTGACCGCATCTAACAAACCTTCCGGCACGGGAATGGCAATTCCAACGGATTCGAGCAACTGAGCTACTCGCTGCCGATCGTTTTCGTTGGCGCCCGCCCCCGCACAGTACCCGGAGGCACTCAAGCCAACCAAGCAAGGTGTGTTAGGCATCACACGAACGATCCGGTCCGTCCCCAACCCGGCGGACAAGGTCGACAATTTGACTCCTGCAACGATCGACACAAACAACGTGTCGCCTTCGATTTCAGCCTGCATCCCGCCCATGACGTGTGGCAGACTCTGAGGTTTCACCGCCAGAAAAACAATGGCTGACTGCTGCAGCAGCAGCCCGTTATCTTCCACCACCGTAGCCTCTGGCAAATTGTCCGAAAATTTTTGACGAGCCTCTGCAGAAGGGTCAGAAGCGCAAATCGCTGCTTCCGTCACGAGGCCCGACTTGACAAACCCCCGCGCCAGCGCGGAAGCCATCCGTCCGGCGCCAACAAAACCAATGCTTTGATCTTTCATGTCATCATGCTACGGCAACAAGAGGATCACGGCAACGAGTCATTCGTGCCATCAAAACGCATCACCTGCGGACAGGTGCAAATCCAACCGGCTGGCGGTCGAACACAGAAACATTTCCGCCCCCCAAACCGTCGCTGCAAGATGGACTAAACCGCGCAACGACTGTCGCTGCTGAGGACCGGTTGGACCGGAAGAATTCTGCGGCCAAAGTCAGGTCTGTAAACTCCGTTTCTGTCATTCAGCCACGTCACGGGATTGATTTCGCTACGAGGTACAAGACTTCGTAACAGCTGCAAGATGACCTTATTCTCTCTTATTTTCTTTTCTGAAAGAACCAAATAAGGTACCAGACGAGACAACCTCCGGTACAAGGCAACCTTTTGCTCCCATTGTTTCTGCACCACGAGGTCGTCGCCGATGTACTGGGCCCATCCAACGGATCCACAGATACCGCAGTCACCATAAGATTCCGACATCACTACTTGTTCCGCAAAGACCCGTGTCGGTCCTCCGCACTTGCGTAATACTCCCTGCACACAGATTACGGCACCGGGAACAAGAAACCGGGAAAAAAGCTGCACGTCGGCCGAAATCCCGGAGTGGCGATGATCCCCGTCGATCCACAGGCACTTGAGTGGTCGATTCCACGAACGAGCAAGTTCACTTGACTTCATGCGATAAAATTCGACGACATCTGCAACGCCGTAGGCTTCCAGGTTTTGATGCAGTACCTGCGGCAAATCGATGTCACTCACCCGGGCCTCAACAGGCAGTGTCGATGACAGGGGAAGCAACGGGTCGCAGGCGTACGTGCGGTCAACCCCGGCGGCCAATGCAGACTTTGCGAGAATGATGGAGCACTTTCCTTGAAAGGCTCCTAATTCCAGGATCTCTCCTTTGACGTCCAGATACGGAAGCACAGCCAGCAATTTCGCTTCCCTGCGGGTTAAGCAGCCTGATAGCTGTTCTGCCAGCGCCATCGATTCCACCACCCGTCCCGCCAGCGTCGCGTCGCGGATTTCTCTGCGCGTTAATACCATCCTGAGGCCCCCCCTCTTTGACTTTTGAAACTCACACCAAACCGCAATCAAGACTTACAGCTGAAATGGAAGTCGTCCTCTGAAAGACAACCCCTCCCTTCACTTCAGGGCAGCCTCTACGGCCTTCTAAATTGGCATTATCTCGAACTTATCGTCCCAATAGCATGCACTTCATGAGGACACCTTATCGCTTTGACCGAATGCAAGCAGTCGCTGAAATCAGAGATGTCAGCTGGCAGAAAGAGCGATGGCAAACCCCGTGAACCACAGGCTGGTCTGCTGTTTGAGCATGTCTGTTCCAGGGTGTTATCACGTTTCGTAGTCGAGTGGGCCTTCCAACAAGTTGTCACGGATTTTTGTGGGGCGGAACCAGCCAGATTGAACTGGACGCATGCCTGATATTCTGCGACATTTCGCACCGCTTGTCGTTTCAAGCTTTAAAATTGCACGCCCGATCGGGCCTTGCTACTCCTCTCAACCAGTCGTCCTTGCAACAGACGGAGACGTGAGCATGAAGTTTAAGTTCGCACTCACATTACTGATCGGAATCGCCCCGGCCCTGACTGCTGAAAATGCCTCGGGACAGGAATCATCCTGGAAGTTACCAAGACTGAATCCCTTCAAACGGGATTCTGGAACAACGAAAGCACCGACGAATCTTTCCAAGGGCCTCAGTCTGCCGCGACTCTCCCGATCATTTTCCAAGCCGGTAAGCGCGAACCGGTTGATAGAAGGTCCCAGAAATATCTTGACGAAAACCAAGGATTTGATGACACCTTGGAAAAAAAATTCTCCGTCCCGCTCGCGACTGCGATCTGCAGCAGGCGTGCGTGCCGCCCGGAAAAAGTCAGATCGTTGGAGTCCTCTTGCATGGTTTCGCAGGCCGAAAACCAAGTCACCTCCGATAACGGCTCACGATTTTATCGCCCGCCAGGCACCGGGGTTTTAAGCGGGCCAGTGAGCTTCACGCTCCCGGTTCTGCCAAATTGAAGAACATGTCCGGTCCCCAGTTTGTTCTCTAACACTCGGCTGCTGCCAGGCTGATGTTTCGTGGGCCACCGCAAAACCTCCTGGAGTCAATGGCCGACCTGGTCCGTTGTCTGTCATGTGTCCGCCGTTCGGCTGCCGACAAATTCCTACAAATAGGTCTGCAAGAGAATTTTAACCACACCTCGGATGCCCCCCCTTTTAACAGTCACTCGGACGCCGTCTCCTGAACAGCAGATTTGATCCTCGTCCCTCACCCTCCCGCCCTCTGTACCACCTAGCCGCGAAGTCTACAATGAATTCGTATGACTACGCATCTCATCCTGGCCACCGCGGGCCACATCGACCATGGAAAGACATCCCTCATCCGGGCTCTAACCGGGGTTAATGCCGACCGACTTCCAGAGGAGCAGCGTCGCGGGATCACGATCGATCTTGGGTTCGCGGAACTGGACGTCGGCGACTACCGATTGGGAATTGTCGACGTACCCGGCCACGAACGGTTCATTCGCAACATGCTGGCTGGCGCTACTGGCACCGACCTCGCTTTGTTGGTCGTGGCAGCAGATGACTCGGTCAAGCCTCAAACTCGTGAACACCTCGAAATTCTGCGTTTGCTGGAAATAGAAGCGGGTGTCATCGCTCTGACGAAATGCGATCTGGCAGAAGAAGACTGGATTGAACTGGTCGAGCAGGAAGTGCGAGAGCTGGTGCAAGGTACATTTTTTGAAGAAGCCCCCTTGGTTCACACGAGCACGGAAACGGGGGATGGATTAGAGCAACTCAAAGCAGCGCTCTGCCAGGCGGCCCGACGGGCGGCAGAATCCGAGCAAGTACGGTCCATGCAAAGCCCCTTCCGCATGGCGATCGATCGAACCTTCACCATCTCCGGTCACGGTACGGTAGTAACGGGCAGCATCTCGAGCGGAAAAACCTCGGTAGGAGATGATTTGACCATCGAACCGGGCAACATTTCAGTTCGTGTCCGAGGCTTGCAAAACCATGACCGGTCTGTCGAACAGGTAAGCCGTGGACAGCGGGCGGCAATCAATCTAGCGGGAGTCCACCACACTGCCGTCACACGCGGCCACGAATTAGCGGCTGCCGGCTACCTGCAGCCGAGCCGCCGAGTGACGGCCAGTTTAAAAATGTTGCCATCGGCACCACGAGCCTTGAAAAATCGATCCAAGATTCGGGTACACCTGGGTACAGCCGAGTTACTGGCAACCGTCCGACTACTGGACTGCGACCTTCTACAGCCGGGTAAAACAGCCAAGGTGCAGTTATTGCTAAGAGAACCGTGTGCCACCTGCTGGGCTCAGCCCTATGTCCTGCGCAGCGAATCGCCAGTCGTGACGATCGGTGGGGGGCAGATTCTCGATCCAAACGCCGAACTGATTCGACGACCGAGTTCTCAGCAGCTAGAGAAGATTGACGAACTGGACTCAAGCAACGTGCTGGTTCGGGCGGCAGCAGCGTACTATTTCTCCGGTCTGCGCAACTGGCACCCCAAAACCCTGTCTTTTGCTGCCGGAGTGCACGACGTCGACACCGTCTATTCACAGCTTGTTGAACAGCAAGAAGTGATAGAAATTGACATGTCGCCGGGAAAGCTGCTTCGTATTCACCGCCTTGTTTTTGAGAGTTTCCAGCAACGCATTGAAGAGGCGTTGCGAAAAATGCACGCCCAGTCTCCACTGAAGTCGAAAATCGAACGCGCTAAATTACTGAGTCACTTCGCCTATCTGCAAAACAATACTTTAGTCGTCTCCGCAGTTGAACAAATGCGGGCCGACAAACGCGTGCAAATCACAGAACATGGAATTTCTTTGGCCGGATGCGGCCCCCAGCTTTCTGCAAACGAGCAGAAACTCCTCGGGCACCTGATTGAACGCTTCAAACAGGCCGGGTTCAAACCCCCCTCAGTGAAGGAGTGTCAGCAGGCAGCAAACAAACTGGAACGAGCTGTCCCGGCGCTACTCGAACTGGCAGTTGCCGACGGAGAACTCGTGGCGATCAGTAAGGACCTTTTTCTCCATCGAGAGACAGAACAACAACTTCATGAGCAGTTAAAGAACTCCCTGGAGGATGGTCAGGGATTGACGGTCAGTGAAATTCGAGGAATCCTAGGTACAACCCGTAAGTACGCCGTGCCCTTCGTCGAACACCTCGATCGCACCGGGTTCACCCGTCGAGAAGGCGATGTCCGAGTCCTAGCGAACAACCCCTGCACCCCCAAGAGTACGTAATGGCCCCAGAAGTACTGAGAAACATACCGTCCGTGAACGAATTGCTCGAAAGTCAACCATTAAAGACGTTGACGACACAAGTCGCCAGAAGCGTGGTTGTTACTCGAATCCGAGATTTTTTGGACAACCTGCGAGAAGAGGCCAAACAAGCAACCTCTGACTTACCGCTACCATCTGAGTTGGCAGAACGTATCGCAAGTTGGATCGTGTCCTCCGAACAATCGCCTCTACGACCGGTCATCAATGCCACAGGCGTTCTGCTCCACACAGGACTGGGCCGCGCACCGATGGCTTCCGAAGCGCTCACCGAAATGCATGCCCTGGCCTCTGGGTACTGTAGCCTGGAAGTTGATTTGGAAACGGGAGAACGCTCACAGAGACACGTCGCGGTCCAGCAACTTCTCCAGGAACTTACCGGCGCGGAAGCCGCGCTGGTTGTCAACAATAACGCCGGCGCCACCCTTCTCGCGCTGGCCGCTTTAGCTTCCGGCCAGGAAGTCATCGTGTCACGTGGCGAACTCGTCGAGATCGGAGGCAGCTATCGTCTACCTGATGTGATGACCACCAGTGGTGCCTCCCTACGTGAAGTCGGTACGACTAACAAGACCCGGCTCCAGGACTATGCGGACGCCATCGGTGAATCTACAGCAGCCTTATTGAAAGTGCACACCAGCAACTATGCGATCGTTGGCTTCACGGAGCAAACCAAACTGGCAGACCTGGTACGCCTGGCGGCAAAACATCGTTGCCTTGTCATCGACGACATCGGGTCGGGCGCCTTGATCGACTATGCGCGTTTTGGTCTCAACGGAGAACCGGTCGCACGCGCCAGCATTGAGGCCGGGGCTGACGTCGTACTCTTCAGTGGTGACAAACTCCTCGGGGGTCCTCAATGTGGCATCATTGTGGGTCGCCGCTCCACTGTAGAAACGATCAAAAAACACCCTTTGAGTCGTGCTCTGCGAGTTGACAAACTGACGCTCGGCGCCCTGGCCGCCACCTTGAAGCTTTACCGTGACCCGGAACTCGCCCAAGAATCCGTGCCGCTGCTCGCCCTGCTGAGTACGTCTCTCGAAAATCTCCGTTTACGTGCTGAAAACATGGCGCCCCAATTGGAAGCCCTGGACTCGGTGACATCTGCAGAAGTCCTCGAAGACGAAACGTTCCTGGGAGGAGGTTCGCTGCCGACTCAACGCGTGGCCACCTGGTGCGTAGGCCTCCAGCCCAAAGGCAGGAACGTCAACGATCTGGCACGCGCGCTTCGAACAGGAAACCCCGCAATTTTCGGTCGAGTTCAACAGGATCGACTACTCCTGGACCTCCGCACGGTGTTTCCCAGGCAGGACACACAAATCATTCAAGGGCTCGAATCCCTGACCGTTCCGGAGACGGACAGCGACTGTGCCGAAGTCTGAGGGCGGTTTGATTGGCACCAACGGGAAAGCACTGTCTCTAAAAAACAAGAACCCAAACCTCGCAGTTGTGCTGATTCCACAACTGGCCATCGTACCCGCCTTGGCTTAGAAGCACTCGCACCCCCGAAACGCGGCCAACCCCACTCCGCCTCTCCACACACCCTGTGCAAGGCTAGACTTGCCCGTCATAATGTTGGATTGCCTGCACTTCTAGCGCTTCATGATTCATAGCGCTTCATGATTCATAGCGCTTCATGATTCACCGGAGCAATCGATGGATGCAAAATTCACCCGCCCAGCCATCACCTTTGACGATGTCCTTTTGATTCCACGGTTCAGTGACTTTGTACCTTCTGAAGTTGATGTCTCCACACAGTTAACCGGACTCATCACACTCAATATCCCGCTGATCAGCTCTCCAATGGATACGGTCACAGAAGCCGCCATGGCAATTGCCCTGGCCCAGGAAGGGGGCTTGGGTGTGATCCACAAAAACATGACCATTGAACGTCAAACCGAGGAAGTCGACAAGGTGAAACGGAGTGCCAACGGAATCATTGTGGATCCCGTCACATTACCACCCCAAGCAACCGTCGCCCAGGCTCGTTCCGTCATGGACCAGCACAATGTCTCGGGAATTCCCATTACGCACAGCGATAAAAAGCTGGCCGGTATCCTGACCCGCCGGGATCTGCGTTTTCTGGAATCCAGCAATCAGCCAGTCTCCGAGGTGATGACCAAAGAAAACCTGGTGACGGCAGAGGGGACTTTAACGCTTGAGCAAGCTGAGAAAATTTTAACGAATAAAAAGGTGGAGAAACTTTTACTGGTTGACGAATCATACAGACTGACTGGCTTGATTACGATCAAAGACATCGACATGCTCAAACGGTTTCCGGATGCCTGTAAAGATAGGCAAGGGAGATTGCGTGTTGGTGCGGCCGTCGGTGTGTTGGATTATGAACGAATCGACAGCCTGATCGGCCAGGACGTGGACGTCCTGGTTGTGGACAGCGCCCACGGACATTCCGCGAACGTTATACAGACAGTAAAGGAAATTAAATCAAAATGGGATATTGATATCATTGCGGGCAACGTGGCCACCAGAGATGGTTGCCGCGACCTGGTCGCAGCCGGTGTTGACGCGGTCAAGGTGGGAATCGGACCGGGATCGATTTGCACCACGCGCATGATTTCCGGGGTAGGAGTCCCTCAAATCACTGCCATTTATGAAGTTGCCCAGGCCGCAAAAGACAGCCAAGTGCTGGTGATTGCTGACGGTGGAATTCGGTTTTCCGGCGATATTACCAAAGCGATTGCGGCCGGTGCTCATGTGGTCATGCTCGGGGGATTGTTCGCCGGACTGACCGAAAGCCCTGGCGAGCAAATCCTGTATCAAGGTCGAACGTTTAAAATTTATCGAGGCATGGGCTCCCTGGGAGCGATGGTACAAGGATCCAGCGAGCGGTATCGACAAGGAGGAAGCGAAAGCCAAGCGGGCAAACTGGTGCCAGAAGGAGTCGAGGGTCGTGTCCCCTTCAAAGGCCAACTCAGTCCTTTCGTCTATCAGTTGGTGGGCGGTTTGAAGGCAGGCATGGGCTATTGCGGCACCAAAACGATTGAAAAATTGAGAACGGAAGCACAATTTGTACAAGTATCCCCAGCCAGTGTCAGAGAAAGTCATCCGCATGACATTTCGATTACGCAGGAATCGCCAAATTACAGCCCTGAATATCCAGAAACGAGGAAAGGCAACTAGAGTCCTTCACCTCGTATTGGTGGCAGTCATCCTGTCCGGATTGTGGGAGACGTTTCTTTCTTCACCGTCACTCGCTCAAACAAACCAAAATAACCGGTTTACCGAATCTCAACAGTGGCAGCGTCGGGATCGTTCCGACCTCACTTACAGTGATCTCAGTGCGAGTCACCACCGCTCGATTCCGTCATCCGGTCTACAAGGCACCGAACGCCTGAAATGGAAAAGTCCCGGCCGTACGGCCCCATTCAAAACAAAAGACCCCGACGTCGCCGGTAAACAACAACAGCAGGAGACCAAACGGGGCATCTACACCTGGGTCACTCCCTCCCACCGCAAGGCGAAAACTGTCGTCCCGGCCGAACACGCATCTCCCACTCGCTTTTCCGGTCCCTTCCGTAATCACGGTTTCCAAAATGGCGAACGACTTGCTCAAAATCCCAGTGATGACGACCTGGACCTGCTGGAACAGCTTGAGGCAGATGAAACCGATGGCGACCTGGACCTGCTGGAACAGCTTGAGGCAGATGAAACCGATGGCGACCTGGACCTGCTGGAACAGCTTGAGGCAGATGAAACCGATGAACCCACCATTGACTTGAATGAACTCGAGGGTGATCTCAATCCGGTGGAGCAGCAGGGGTTGAAGGACAATGAGACGTGGGAGGTACAGGAAAGACTGAACAACGACCAGCAACCGGAATTCCCCCTTGAGCTACTGGAATCGCCCGAACAAGACCTCACAATCCCGACAGAAACATCCGGTGCCGACAGTGACCAATTCGACAGCGAAAACGAATGGGATGACCGGGACGCGTACGAATTAGAAATCCTACAAGATTTTCCGGCGGCCGAAGACTTCACATCGTCGGTCTTTGGAGGCCGCAGTGACCACGAAGACAACAGCGACGCTTGCGCGCGGCATGCCGCCAACTGCCAAAAATACTGGGGGCGGGCAGGAGTTCATGGCATCACCACGATTTCCATCGATGTGACACCACCGTACGCTGCCGACCCGCTCGATGCCAAAAATAACAACGCCCTGGAACGTGACCGGCTAGAGAAGTTAGCCCACTCAAGCGATCGTGTCTGGAAAGACCGCCGGGGCAACGTCCTGGCAGAAGGACAATTCATTGACTATGGAAACGGACAGGTCCGGATTCAAACCGCCTCCGAGTCAATAGAGTCCATTCGATATTTCAACTTGAGTGACGAGGATGCATGTTATGTGGCCGACTGGTGGGGAATACCCAACGAGTGTCGACTGAGCAGCAGTCTTTCTGAGGGTCGTCGCTGGGAACCTTTGACGACGACGTGGAAGGCTTCGGCACTTTGCCATAAACCCCTGTACTTTGAACAACTGGCGGTCGAACGCTACGGCCACAGTTTCGGTCCGGTTGCCCAGCCAATTATTTCGGCAGCACACTTCTTCGGACACGTAGCAACCTTACCGTATAACGTGGGTATCAACCCGCCGAATGAATGCAGGTACGCCCTGGGCTGCTATCGCCCGGGAAGCTGCGCACCCTATTTGTTTCCACCGTTACCTCTGAGCCTGCGAGGCGCAGCGTCCCAGGCCGGTGCAGTTCTAGGTCTGGTCCACTTTATACCTTAGCCGATTGTGGGTTCACCGTATTTGGGAGCGATTGGCTCTGATGCCGGCGGGGCAAACTTTGCCCCGCCGATTTTTTTATGCCGCCAACTTCCGTGGCCATCAGCGCTTGAACTCTTCCTGACTGCCGCGTTATTCTCTTACAATGACAAGGTCACCGAGGAAATCGCAACAAGGACACCACGGACAGCTGTGAACTTTTGAAGCTGCTATCAGCTATTCGTTCCCGGTAGGAGGTTCGTACTCGAAATCCTTCCACTTCATGGCGCGCCGGAAGGGTTCAATTCGGAGCATTACTTCTCCGTTTTGGAAAATACGAACCGTACCACTCGACTCGCTCACCACGACAGCCACCGCCTTCGTCGCCTTGGTAATTGCAGCGGCGGCCCAATGGCGAGTCCCCAGTCCCTTGGACAGAGTGATCTCCTTGGCAGGTGCGTCGACGTATTGACAGGATGCTGTCACGGTACCATCAGCGGCGATGACAAAGGCACCGTCCAACTGCGCTACTTCCTTCACGGACTCCCGCACGCGGGCATCATCGAGGTGCCGGTCCTTACGGGTGTAGCCGCGCACAGGATCAAACCCCAGGGAATGACAAGTCACCAGAACGTTACGTGCATCACCAACGACGAACAGGGTTCCCACCGGCTTACCTTCGCGACCTTCTCGGCCGATGTCGATGGCCAGATCCACAACCACTTTGAGAGTATCGAGCGGCACCCGGGTCTCGAGTTGCCTCAAATCACGCACCGTGAGACGGCCCAGATGGTCATCCAGACGGATAAAACTGAGAGAATCCACCTGACCGGCATCAAACCCACTGTAGAGCGCAATCACTCCCGCACCCGGGGAAAGAATGTCATCCGCCACGCTTTCCAGTAGAGCCTGAGTGAGCTTTTCATAAACCGGATGGTCCGCCATGTCCAACAGCACCGTATCCAAGCCCGCTTCGCTAGCTCCCAGCACCTCTTCTTCTCTGTCGGCTGCTACCAGAACCTTTTGCTTGCCCGCGTGTTTAGATAACTGCTTCCAGTCGATCGGGCCGTCCAGCAACACAAGAAGAGCATCTGCTTCGGCAGACCGCGCCATGCGAAGCGCCAAATCACACATCTCTGCGAAGTGGGTCGTGAATTTTTGCGGTTTCATCCAGACTTTCTGAACTACTCATGTCGACGCCGGGGTTACCTCCACAGTCGCATCGTAAGCTGTTCTGACAACAACGACAAGCCTAACAGGGTTTCCTCTATTTCTTGGCCGTACGACGGTTCTGCCGTGCAAATCGTTGACGTCTCTGACCGAAAGGCTTACCAAAAACTCGGTGCTCATACAGCGCCAGAGCGTGCAAACCGTGGCCACGTGGACCAACCTCGAACTCCGCAAATCGGTTATTTTTCAGCAGAGAAGCCAGGTAGCCCACCGACTTGACGACCCGGGCATCCGTAAGCCTTTCCCGCGGTAGTGAATAAACAAGCCACTCCAGGGTGTGACCGGTGGTCTCGATCTTGCGGTGAACGTCTCCCCAGTTTCCCCGCCCCTTGAACCAGTTCGAGCTAAAACTACCGTCTCGGTTTTGCAGTGAAAAGGCATACTTATGGTACTCTTCCACAAATTGTTTCGCCCGTTGCCACTCCCCGATGAACTCGCCGCCTTGTTTCTCACGGGCACGCACCGCATAGCTGAGGCCCATCAACCGGTGGGTTCCCCCACAGGCAGCACCACGCACAGGCTGGGCCAGCTCCTCTTGAACCAGGCGTTGAAAATCCCAGTTCTGACCTCGGTCATTTGTCCACTGGGAATCGACAGGAAGGTAATGCACCAGGGCAATCAATTTGAAGGTAAGTTCCGTGCCTGTATAGCAAGTCGTCTTTTCATATTCGACCAGGTCCGAAACAGAGAACTCCACACCATCTACCCGTAGGGGATATTCGAGTTGGACCCTGGATTGGGCCAGCATTGCCAGAAATTGGCCTTCATGACCTTGCACGCCAGGACCGATCTTGGTTCGTAGCTGGCCATCGGAGAGATAGAATATCTGCTGACCAGCGGTGCGACCGTTGTAGCACAGCAAACCGATCGCGTTCATCCGCCGTCCACCCGGTCGGTGCATCCGCACCTGAGTATCGACACCGTAAGCGATGAAGGAGTGCATGATGGCCCAAGGACAATGCTCCTTCGAATTCAGATGCCGCCTGTAATAGATCTCCAAAACGTTTTCGATCTTATTACGCAATCTCCTCATTTTTGGGCTTCGAGCGACGGCCAGCGGTAAATCATCTGCGCCAGGCTTCTTTTTTTGTGACTTTACCTTCGGCACTTTCGCACCCGCTTGGGCGTCCGGCAGTGCCACCGTTCGACTACTTTCCGAAGCTGCTGTCTTGCTCCTGGCGACTTGCGCCGTCTTTGGTGTCGCGTTGTCGAAGCTCGTCGACTCCGACTTTTCTTTGTCTGTTGCAGACAGGACCCCGCCGCCGGTACCCCCCGAACCAGAATTTTTTCGAATTGACGCCCCAGCCGCTTCATCGTCACCGGTGACGTTCGAAACCAGTTTCTCGTTAACCGGTTGCACAGATGAGGCAGCCAGCGCTGAGGATCCCCACTGGAAAAGCCAGCCGCTTCCGGCCAGTAGACTGGCCCCAAAAACGCTAATGGAGAGTACTGTGCGAGTCATGAGTTAACCGGTCACCAAACCCCGTCCTCTTTTCCCCAAAACGGCAAGTCAGGTGCGTCTGGTTAGTCCCAACCCCGGCTGCTTTCCGCCACATTACCAGCACCCCCTGACGACAGCAGTGGTATCGGACACGGACTTCTACCAAACCAACCCATCCAACAGATTTCGCGTGGTAACGGTAGCCTGCGTGAAACGTGGAAAATGGTGCTGATTGTATGGCTCAAGGGGGCCTCTGTGAGACCGGTGAAACCCGCGTTTTCCGCACACTTTGCGGAGAAACTACGATAAACGGTTTCCGAAACATCGCTAGTTCCGGACCTAAGATCACCGCCGTGAAAGTTTCCAGCACGGTCTGAAATCAAAGGAGAGAAAGAACGGAGCCTGGTCGCGAAAGAAATGTCCCTGGAGCCGGGACAACGGGGCAGGTGGCTTTCGACGCCCTAGAACCAGCGACGAAACCGTTTTGCGAACACGGGAGTTTCCGGCACAGGGGGTGTGCCTCCCTGTGCAAATTGGCGCCAGGCGCCCAGGTCACCACCGTAGTCGTGAGGACTCACCGCTCGCAACGACTGGATCACTCGATATTGCAGGGCAGGACTTTGATCGTCCAGAGCCGTCCCCAGGGCCCGCAACGCTGTGGGACTGTCGATTCCTGCCAGAGACCGGGCTGCGGCCAGACGTACATCCATGTCGGTGTCACTGCCTAGAACTTGGGCCAGGAGATTCACGGAGTCGGCATCTGCACGCCTGCCGAGCGCTTCGCAGGCAGCAATTCTCACATCTCTTTCGGCGTCGGCCGCCGCCTCACGCAGACCCTGCATGGCCAGTGCTGTGTTGCACACCCCTAATGCCTCGACTATCGCCGCGCGCACTTCGACGTCCGCTTCATTCTGCACCCGTTCCAGCAAATCCACGGACAGCCGTTGTTGAACTTCTAACGACGCTTGACTTGACTCCTCTGCCAGCCTTTTGAGCTGCACGATTTCTTGCGCCGGAATGGGTCCATATTGCTCCAAATCTTCGATATTGTCCCCACGTTCCGGCAGCCAGCCCAGCACAAAAGAATCGCGCAAAGGACTGTTTGCGCAACCTAGAACAAAACACAACAGGCCGATGCACCAACTGCCCAAGACCAATCGCCGGATTCTCTGGTAAGCCTTCATGTTTGGACTCGATAAGCAATAAAAAACGAACTGCGAGAAAACTCCGAAAACCAGTTAACTCCGAAAACCAGTTAACTCCGAAAACCAGTTAACTCCGAAAACCAGTTAACTCCGAAAAGTGGTATAGCAACCGAACAAAAGACTTCCTTCGAAACTGAAGGGGCAGCGACTATATCAAACTTGCGCATCCGCCACCAGACAACTATCTGAAACTGCGGGCAAATCGATTCAAGCAGACAGTGCCGGCAGCGACAGCACCCCTACTGTCATTCACCCCGCTGTTCATAACATTCCAAATCGCCCTGGTTCAGGGAACCCTGTCGCCGTAAAATAGCTGCCAGCGAACTGACTTCTCCTCGATCACAGCGCGCAATCCTTATGTCCTATCGCTCTTTCAAACGTGTTCTGGGCGAAACCAATCTGGAACGCAAATGTCGCTTGCTTTTCGGCTGCTGTCTGTTGCTGCTGATCACGGGCAGTTTCTGGTGGTCGGGCCGACGCTTAGAGAAAAGCTTCCACGATCAAATGCAACGAGCGGGTCACGACTTTGTCGACTCGATCATGCTCAAAATTCATACGTTGGTTTGGCATGAAAAACAATCTCAGAATGAACAAGACCCTGATGTTCTGATGAGCGAGGCGCTCCTGCATGAAATGATTCGCGATCTGCAAACACAAAAATACACGTGGGACTTAATTTCGTTACAGCCGAAATCCGACCGTGGCACGATTCCTGACATGTGGTCAAAAGACCCCGTGCTTCCACAAAACGAAGGTGAAAAGAGACTGCTGCTTGAGCTCCAATCACAGTACGCGTCACACATTGCCGAATTGCGTCTCCAGGAAGGAGAAGATCTCAACAACGCCGCAACGAATCCTCCTGAACAAGATCCGTATCAGTCTCCCGTCGATAGCACCCAAGACATTGATCCTGTTTCGTACGGGAGTTGGGTGCGGAAAAAAAACAATTATTACTATTACCAACCCGTCTACTGGAAGCAAAGTTGTATAGGTTGTCATCCTCGAGCTCATCCGGATACTGACGCTACACTGAAAGCCAATCCCGAGTTGGCCGGTTTACCGCCATTCAGCGTGGTGAAGGTCACCATTCCTGATCGACGCTTGCGGACCAACATCAACTGGACTCGTGCCACCCTAAGTGCCACGGCGATTGTTACGGCCAGTGTGGCGATGGCTGCGATGTACCTGATTGTCAAGTATGTCGTTGTCAAACCGCTCAGGCATTTACGTGATGTGAGTAATGAGGTCACCCGCGGAAACACCGAGTTACGTGCAGAAATCCACACGAATGACGAATTTGAAGAACTGGCAACAGCCTTCAATCGCATGTTACGCAGCCTTTCGGACGGGCAAAATGACTTAAAGCAACTCAACCGCAGCCTCGATGCAAAAGTCGACGAACTAGCTCAAGCCAACTTGAAGCTTTATGAAATGAACCGTCTGAAAGGCGATTTCCTGGCCAACATGAGCCACGAACTGCGAACCCCTCTCAATAGTATCATCGGGTTTTCGGACGTACTTCAAGGTATCGATATCCTCAACGACAAACAGCGACGCTATGTTCAAAACATTCAACATTCCGGGCGTTTACTGCTGGATATGATCAACGACATTCTTGACCTGGCAAAAATGGAAAGCGGCAAAATGGAATTGCGTTTATCTGAATTCCAAGTGACTGCCATCGTCAAGGCTCAGTGTGACCTGGTCAGGTCGCTTACCGAGGAAAAAAACATCAGTCTTGACGTGTCCGTGTCCAACGATCTTCCCGTAGTGTATCAGGATCAGAGCAAGGTGCAGCAAGTTCTGACAAACCTGCTTTCCAATGCAATCAAGTTCACCCCGGAAGGAGGTAGAATCACCGTTTCGGCAAACAAAACCCCAAAAAAACAACTGGAACTGTGCATTGCAGACACCGGGGTAGGTATCGCCGAAGAAGATCGGGACATCGTGTTTGAAAAATTCCGCCAAGGAACGCCTGGCGGCACAAATAACCTGACGCGTGCTTATTCGGGTACTGGCTTGGGTCTTTCCATTGTGAAGGAACTGTGCAAGTTGATGGGAGGAGATGTTTCGTTCGAAAGTGACTTGGGGAAGGGAAGCACCTTTTCCGTCCGACTGCCTTGGCGTGGAGTTGATAAACCGCAACGAGACTCATCAATGAAAAACAAATTGGATGACCTCACGAATCCATATCGCATGGATTTCGGACGCAATCGAAGTCCAACCAACCCGGAAGACCTTGCTACGGACGAATCTGCCACCGAAACTGAAAGTCGTGTGTGAATACATGGCCATCGATACAAGCCATGAGACATTCCGGAGAAATCACGTCTGCCGGCACCAGCGTTTACAAGCTGGTGCTTTCTCAGTTGGATTTTCGCGAAGACATGGGTCCAGGACATCTTGGACAACTCGACCCTTCACCCAAGAATCTGTCGGTCCCGTTGACTGATTTTTCTTCCACGGAAGGCGGCAACTGGAAAGAAAATTAACGTCTCTCGCCTGGGACCGTTTCCTAACCCGCAGGAAAAACGACCCGTTTTCAAATGTACCTGTTCTTTTTTCCGGTTCGCCACCAAACTCATCTCCGATGAAATCTCCCAAATTGCCACTCGTTGAGCTTTACACTGACGGTGCCTGCAGCGGAAATCCCGGACCGGGTGGCTGGGGATTCATTTTGCGACACGAATCCAGTGGCAAAGAAATCGAACAATCCGGCGGGGAACGGGAAACCACGAACAATCGCATGGAACTGTCAGCTGTTATCCAAGGTCTGGCAGCATTGAAAAGGTCCTGCCAGGTGCACCTCTATACTGACAGTGTCTACGTCGGCAAGGGCATCAGTGAATGGATGTCGAAGTGGAAAAAGAATGGCTGGCGGCGTGGCAATCAACCCGTAAAAAACACGGAACTGTGGAAACAACTCGATGAACTGATCGGGCGACATGACATTCGTTATCACCGTGTCGCCGGACACAGCGGGCACCCGGAAAACGAACGCTGTGACGAATTGGCGGTACAGGCCTACCAAAAGTTTCTCGGCGCGAGCTGAACCGTTACAACTCCGCCTCTCGTTTCACAATCAGAACACTTGCCTGACCCTGCGGCGTGAAATTGATATTGAGCACACTTTCGCCAGCGGCAACTTGCTGTCCCGGTCGGACCACCGCCAGGGGACATTCGGTATCAGGAGTCTCGTAGTTGAGGATTGGAAAAAGTTCACCATGCTGCATCGCCTTGATGCTGGCGATGAGTTCGACCGCCCCGCTCCCCGCACCCAGGTTTCCAAAGTGGCTCTTGGCGGCCACAACAGGAACCGGCTCTTCCCGCTCAACAAAGGTGCTTTGAATGGCAACAGCTTCTTCCTGGTCACTGCGGCGCGTACTTAGACCATGCGCATGGACATGTCCGATCTGATCTGCTTTCGTGCCCGAATTCCTGAATGCCATTCGCACTGCATTTGCCACTGCCTGATCACAATGACTGGCGCCATTGCGATCCACAACCGTGGAGGAACCATAGCCTACAATTTCGCCGTAGATTCTTGCGCCACGTTGCTCGGCCATCGCTCGATTTTCGAGAACGACGGATCCTGCTCCTTCGCCCAGGACAAGCCCGCATCGGTGGAGGTCGAAAGGCCGACTCGCACTTGAAGGTTCTTTATGCTCCAGAGCCACCTGCTCCTGTGTCACAATGTGCACTCGTCTGGCAGGATGAATCCGTGTTCCTGTAGCACCAGCGACCAGCATGTCCGCACTTCCACGGGCAATCGCACAAAATGCTTCTGCTATGGACAGGTTCGATGAAGCCTCGCGATGGGTAATCGAATTACTCGGTCCCCGCAAGTCGTTATAGATGGCGATGTGGCTGGCTGGCATATTCGGCAGGTATTTGAGCAACCACAGGGGCGCCACCTTCGACAATCCCAGTTGCCCCCACTGGTCATAATCAAAAACTCCTTCTTCCGTCCTGCAAGCATCAAACGCTTCGGACAACTCCTGGGGGTTGCTGATCATGTAGTCAGACCCAAACACCACTCCCCGTCGATCCACTTGGTAGTCGTCGCGACTCAGGGCCGCGTCATTCAGCGCTCGCTGCGCCGACGCCACTCCCATTTGGATTTCTCGACACATTAGTTTCAAACCCTTGCGGATCGATTTCTTCTGTTCTTTGTCGAGCGTTCCAAACTCCGAGATGTCACCAATGAAACCGGATGCGACTGCCTCAAACCGACTCGGAAAGACCTCCGGTGGTATCTCTGCCAGGGAAACCACCCCGCTACGACCAGCCAGCAGCGCGGCCAGTAACTCGTCGGCTGTCTGCCCCACGGGGCTGACCAATCCCAAGCCCGTGACGGCGACGCGGCAATACGATTCGGTACTCATTTCTGGTCCGTTACTGGCAGCAGAAACAAACCACCGCTCCTGGGCAGCATGCAACGCCAACTGATTGATTTAATTTTATCGATTTAGTTTGAAGTGTCGCGACGGAAACCAGGCAAGAGCGCCACGACGGGGTCCCCTGCTATCCAAGACTTCGAGACACGCCACCCTGCTCGCAAACAAAATCCGAGCGGTTTAGCAAAGATTGTAATGGCCTTCCCAATCCAAGTCGAGATAAACCGCCCGCCAGTCGTACTCCGGCACCAAACAGACTCGACTGGCACACATCACCTGGAAACCGGTGTCCTCATCAACGGAGCAGCACTCCGGTGAAAGGGTCCGCCACCCGGGCCAACCCGCTGATTTCAAGAGGGTCGCAAGGGCTTCATCAAGGCAACGAGTCCGGAATCCGGTGAGGAGCAGCGGAAAAACGTGAAAACTCAACCAACAAGGCTTGATCGACACCAAGAAATGTCTGCGGAAGGCCACTGCCTGCAAGAAAAAACTGTGCGAAATAAATTCCGGTAACGCTTGCAGCTGTTCAGGAACTGAAGAAACCGCGAGGCCCTATTCCCATACTCGCCGCGTATCGATGGCAGTTTCAAAAACCGGGCTCATGGCGGAGGTCCGGGTCCAGAGGAGAATCTCCCACCCCCGTTCGCTGCACGTGAACACAAATTCACAAGGTCAACGTGGTGGCCGAATGAAAAACAGGAGTTCGCCGGAACTTCCGCTCATCGGGTACGATCAAGCTGCATGGGAAATTTACCATCCGACCGGGAAAGGTTTCCTACGGTTATCTCCGTACTAATACCGCCCCTGAAAGCGAGTATTTCCCACGCGTGTCCCGGAGTCCTTTTCCGTAATCGAGCTAACAACCGGCCCCAGACATTCCAACATCAAGAGTGCATCACCACGCGACTGGCCGAAAGCATTCATCGAGTTGTTAAAAAGGAATCGCCTGTTTTTCACCGGTGCAGGGGTTGCTACAACCCCGCGACTGATCACAAGAACCTTGTCTACCGGCCAGCGAAAACGTTCATGAAGCTGCCAACCACTCAACCGGGGAATCTGGACGACGACCCGCTGGGACCTACCCCCCGGACCGGGAACATCCACAGGAACCTCTTGTAATTTTTCAATCTGATCGACTTGCGCCTTGATCACGGCATCCACCGTCCTGCCATCCCGGGACATCAGCGGCGTCAACTGCAGAGAAAATCCCTCTTGAATCTGGCCGACTTTCATCTCATACCCTGAGAACGTCGCTGGTCGAAAGATGACGGACTTCGAATATTGCCGCGGCCGACGATACTCGAGTGTTTCCTGTTGACCGTTGTAGATCAGAAGATCGGGTGTCCCATGTTCACGGTAACCGCTGTGACCACGAAGATGATTCAACAACAGTACGGCTTCTTCCTTCGAGACCAGCCAGGCTTCCGTCCCCGGGGTCCGCACTGTTACTGGAGTCATCGTGCGTAATGCCTGCGACCGCCAACCAGGACTTGCCACCGTGATCAAACGCATGGCAAAGGCGTGTGATTCGGTTGAAGTGCTGAGAAAACGATCCACCACGGAGGCAACCGTTTCCTGGACTTCGGGCGTGTGGTAGACACGCAACCTGTGTTGGCTTGCGTTCAGCAATCCCAGGGGCTCGGTAAACCATAAATCCGTTCCGGTCTCACGGAGGACCCAGTCCACCACTGCCCGCTCGGGGTGCTCCCTGTCGGAGACTCGCAAAGTATACGGGCTGATGTCATACTCGCGCCAAACCTGGCCCGCATCATTGGGGAGAACCCTGGAAGCGCGGCCGCGCCGAGAAGATCCATTTCGCGAGGTTCCAGGGGCGGTTGCGGCGGTCCTCACCGCTTCATTACCCCGTAAACGATCCGGGTCTGAAGTGGCCTCAACACGCTCCAACGGCTTCAAATCGACGGCTTGCGTCACCTCCACCGCCGTCGAACCCGGGATCACTGGCTGGGCTGAAACAACCTGACATAAACCTCCGTGAAGAGCCAACAACGTGACCAGGGACCGAATGGACATATTTTCGTTTCCTCGTCCTACCAGTACCAAGGGAAGTGCAACCCGACCCTTCAGAAAAGCCGGAAAACCAAGCATCCTCATTACCAAGAATTTTTTTAGTCCTGTAACCCGGACGACAGATTGCTTGCGACGCGCGAAAGAAACCGGAACGAATTGTCGCGGGGCGGGAAGTATAGAGAACTGACCGAAAGGGCTCAAGCCGGATCGCCGGGAACACTAGCCACCCGACCTGGTCACAACGTCCAGGCCCTGGCTCGTGCTGCAGGTGAAAATGGCTTATCAACATCCACGGGAGCTTCTCCAAAAAACTGATTGTCCCGTTCCTGCCCGATATCACCGATCCGTTTCAGCACATCCCGTGCGAGCATGAACGGCAAGTTCGTCAATACCGGCAACCGATACCACCCAAACAACGAAAACAGAACTCGCTTTCACCACAAAGATGGAACGTTCACTTTTCTGACGTTGTCCGAGTCGCGGCAAGAGCTGCCCCGCTGGACTCGAAAAAGAAAAACCACCGTCACCCGCCTGCTGATGCCATGGCACACGGCCAACTACTATCGTTCCCGATAAGTGATTCGACCTTTCGTCAGATCGTACGGAGACAATTCGACTCGAACACGGTCACCGGGCACAATCCGGATAAAGTGCTTGCGCATTTTCCCCGCAACATGAGCCATGACCTCAGGTCCGTCATCGAGTTGCACACGAAACCGTGTGTTGGCCAGAGCCTGTGTTACAACACCTTCTACTTCTAACGCTTCTTCTTTGTTCATCGACCACTTTCTACGTTTGTAACAGACCGCTTCCTGGCAACAGCCGGGCGCAAGTCGCCTGAACCGCGTGTTTTATACACCTTGATGGCAAGTCAGGTCCAGATCAATCCGCCATCTGCTCCGAAATCGCCTGCTCGAGCTGCAATTTGATCGCATCAAGACGATCTTCGTTTTCAATTTTTTGACCCCTGGGACCGGTAACGTAGAAGACGTCAACAACCTGGTCCGTATGCGTTCCGATCTTGGCAACAGCCACTGACAGCCTCAGTTCAAATAACTTACGGGTCACAGTGTACAGTAGCCCCAGACGGTCATGGGCAAAGACATCGATAATGGTGTAGCGATCAGAGGTGCTGTTATCAAACTGAATGTGCGTGGGTTTGGCCGCGGACCTCACAGATGCGGCCCGGACATCTTCGTCCCACGTAGGCCTGAACGAAGGTACCTGCTGCGAATCGACCAAACTACTGACCAAGGCCTTGCGAATCGCCCGTTGTCGGCTGATCGGCGGTTCACCGGAAAACTCTCGGTCATGCACGTAGAAACGATCCAGTGCAAGTCCACCGTCCAGGGTATAGATCTCCGCCGACAGGATTTGTTGCCCATGACTCGCCAGGGCACCCGTCAGCTTGTGAAAAATGCCTGGAATCAGCTGTTCGTAGGCGCCGATGGTATATTGCATCGCCTTGTGATCCGCCAAATAGAAGCCCCACGCGTCCGCCATCGCGGGAGTCAGCTTCTGCAGTCTGGTGAGTTCCTCGGCGATTTGCTCCGGAGTTGACCAACGCAAGTAGGCCGAAGGGAGAACCGCAATGTGCTGCTCAAACCACTGCTGATCACGACTCCGGTGAATGCAAGTACGCACTGCTTCCCGCTTCTGTGACAACCAACCCTCCGTTCGCTCCGAGGGCGCGTCGCCGGCCAGGTACCGCATTGCCCGCACGTACAGCTCGGTCAGAACTTCAACTTTCCAAGCATTCAACACGCCGGGCCCCACGGCCGCCATGTCGGCACACGCCAGGACATAAAGCATTTTCAAGGCATCGGGCGACCCGACTTCAACGGCGAACTGCACCACTAGCGTCTCGTCACTGGTGTCCCTCCGGAAAGCGAGATGTGTCATCTTCAAATGCTGATACACCAACATGACGAGCTTCTCCGATTCACGTTTCCCAAGCTGGAACACTTGGGCTGTCTCTTCGGCCAATCTCCTGCCTACCTCTGAGTGATCCTCCAAAAAACCTTTGCCCATGTCGTGCAAAAGCAGTGCCAAGTGGAGCGTTCGTTTTCGCCTGATACTACGATAAGCTTCACCCAGCGTCCCATCATCGTTCTGAAACCGTGTGGCGCATTCCACTGCCCGGATGCAGTGCTCGTCTACCGTGTATTTGTGATACTCATTGAATTGCAACAAGCATCTTGCGTGTCCCATTCCGGGAATGATCTTTTCAAGGACCCGCAATTCGTGCAACCTTCTCAAAATGTCCCCCAACCTGGTTGGCTGCGACATGATCGACAAAAATCTCCTCCTGGTCTCCTCCGTCAGATCGACCTGGTCGGTTTCCGCCATCGCGGTCCTGATTTCGTGCCATGCCTGAGAATCAATCCATTTGTCATAAAGATTGGCCAGATCCAAAAGTCGCAGTACTTCCGAGACGTCGGTCTGCAGTCGCAAGAGTCCCTCGCGCGTGGGGACAATGTGGACCTGCCCGACGCAATAATACTTCTCCATTCTGTGGCGAAAGAGTGGCGAAAAGACGCGTGTCACGAAAGAACGGGGCTTCGCACAAGCCACAAAATTCGACACCACGTGGCGAACCTCACTGGTGTGCCGGAAATAGTCCTGCATGAGTTGCTCGACAGGCAACCCTCCCACCCTTCCTTCACATCCGAACTGCTCTGCAATTCTCAACTGTTCCGGCTTATCCAGGAGATCGTAAGATCGACCGGCCTGGAAATGCAGTTCGTTTCGTAAACGGAGCAGGAATTCGGTCGCTTCCAACAGCCGCGCAAAATCCGTGCCAGTCAAAACCCCCGCGCTCCTCAGAAACCCGGGATCCGATTCCCCGTACCGCGCGAATCCCACCCAGCGCAGCAATTGTAAGTCCCTCAATGTTCCGGGCGACCGTTTAACATTCGGCTCCAACAGATAGACGGTACCCCCATACTGGTTACGTTCAGCTCGGCGAGCGGCAATGATTGCCTCGATTAAGCGTCCTCTCCGTCCCCGGGTTCCCCGACGCAGGCGGGAAATGAATCGTCGGTAAACTTTAACGCTTCCAGCAAGAAAACGAGACTCGACCAGGGATGTAAAAACCTTCGGGTCACCCAGTGCCAGGGAACAGGCGTCGGCAGGCGTGCGCGGATTGAACCCGGGTTCCACACCTGCACTCCACAACTCACCCACAAACTTCCTGACAAATGGCTGAATCCTTTTCCTGACGCCCCGATGGTACAACAGCATGACGTCCGCATCTGAATAGGGTGCGACATCGCGGCGACCGTACCCCCCATGCGGCACCAGGGCAATCTCCCCGGCAAGGTCACCTTGTCCCTGCTCCCTCATCTGTACCACCATCGCTTCATAAAGATCCAACACCGCGGAGTCGACCATGTCACTCCAGTGCGTACAGACCTGGATGCCCGGCGATCCCTGGGAGTGTTGCGCATGCAACGTCTGTCGAGCACGTCCCAAGGACCGTTTAGATTGAGCGGCGACTTGACTGATTTGAAGTGTGGACTGCATGCTAAATAAGACGGTGTAAGACAAGCGGGTTTCTATTGTAAGTCAAAATCTCCTGAAATGACTACTAATGAAAAACGGTTGTGAGTTGTTGAACTCACAACCGCTAAGGCATGAAAATCTGGATGGGCAGGCCCCTGCAGACGTATTTGATGTGAACGGCTCCCGATTGGTGTGTACCCAAGCGAGGCAACTTCATGAAACAGACGGATTCCCTACATGCCCATTTTAATCTCAAGCTGTCTGCTGTTTTGTCCACAAAGTTCAGGCGAGACAGCAAAGACGGGGTCGCGGGAACCAACTACAGCGCGTCGTCCCCCTTTTCACCGGTCCGAATTCGAATGATCTCGTCCAGGTTGGAAACGAAGATCTTACCGTCACCAATTTGGCCCGTCTGTGCCGTACGCATGACCGTGTCTAAAACCGTTTGCAGGTTGGCGTCCGAACAGACCACTTCAATCTTTACTTTCGGCACAAAATCAACGGTGTATTCTGTACCACGATACATCTCGGTGTGACCTTTTTGTCGCCCAAAACCCCTGACCTCAGTGATCGTCATGCCATCAATACCCTGTTCACTCAACGCATTCTTGACATCTTCAAGCTTAAAATGGCGGACAATCGCTTCAATTTTCTTCATAACGATGATCTCCTTTCATGATCCGGCATAGCAAATACCCGCCGGATATTAGATTCAATCCTTCAGAGTTTTCAATTAGAGGATATAGCCTTCTTCGCCGTACTTCTGACAAATCCAGACCATTGACTTCTGTTTCCCGGGAACCTTTAGAATGATAAAGGTAGCAAAAACGCCTCTGAGCAGCGCTCCCAAAGTTGCTCCCACACCGTGAATTCAAAAAACGTCCAGAGAATCGTCATAACCAAGCTTTGATTTCAATGCCATGCAAGCAAATATAGCAGAGCACACCGGCAGCCGCCCCGGAAACAAACGTGGGGACCGGTTGCACAACCCCTGACGCGGACGTAATGCAGACGAGTCCGGCCATGACCATTGATGCACCATGAAGAGCATCCCGCACAACATTTTCCCGGTGTGAAGAGAACCCCTAGCTGCCCGCGGAGAGTGTCGTCACCATCAGGCTGTGGGGGGCTTCTGCCAGTTCACATCCTGCCTTCCCTCTGCGGCATTGCAACTACGGGCCAACACAAACAACAAATCGCTCAAGCGGTTTAGGTAAACCAGGAGTTCCCTGGAAATTGCGGGCTTTGATCCGAGAAAAAGGTCCACCACACGCCTTTCCGCTCGTCGACTGACGGTCCGGGCCAGATGTAAACAGCAGGTCGCCCTACCTCCTGCAGGAAGTACAAATGCATTAAGGGGCGAGAGTTGCTGCTCGAAAAGATCGATCTGCTGCTCCAGGTATTCGATGTGCTGCTGACCGATCAACTGGTTACCATGAAGTTTCGGTTCAGGCGTCGCCAGTTCTGCTCCGACTGCAAACAAATCGTTCTGCAGACGCAACAAAACCCCGTCAATTTCGTCCGGCAGGGCCTCGGTTCGCACAACTCCCAACCAAGAATTCAGTTCGTCCACGCATCCGTAGGCCTCGATCCGCGGATGATTTTTAGCAACCCGCGGACCGGCAAACAAACCAGTTTCACCTCCGTCACCCGTCTTGGTGTAAATTTTCATGCGTCGTTTGCCCTCTGCGCTGCCTGCCCTGGCCTCACTGCGACCTGACCGCTTCTCCTTGAGAGCAACGCCTGTTTACTACGGAAATTACACGTTTTATTAAAGGCCAAACGAACACGACCTGTTCTGAAAATGTCTCCTGGCGGGCCGCTTGACACGGGAAATTCAAACGACTGCCACACGCTCAAGCCTCATTTGCGATCTCTTCCGCAAAGTGTACCAAAAAAACAATGCATTCTCTATAATCTTCTCATGCCGGAAACAAAATCTTGTGGAGTTCTTGTATTCCGCAATCAACCAGTTCGTTCTTTTTTACTGATGGTCCACCCGACACGCTGGGATCTGCCGAAGGGACACGTCGACCCGGGAGAAGGGGAGTTGGAATGCGCCTTACGGGAACTGGAAGAAGAGACTGGCATTCACGCCGATCATATCAACATTCGTTCCGACTTTCGATTCACCACGTCGTATCCTGTTCGGTACAAAAACAAGTTCTCAGGTGAAGCATGCCAGAAAACGGTGGTCATTTTTCTTGCTGAGTTGCTGCGGGATGTGCCCGTCGTCCTGACAGAACACAAGGGGTTTCGTTGGATCCAGTGGAACCCACCCCACAAAATTCAAATCAACACCATTGATCCACTGCTCCGTGAAGTCGAACGCTATTTCACCTCGACTTGATACCCGGGAAATGGTGCCTTGCCCTCGACCCAAGTCGTGCACGGTTCCGGCGAAGGTCCTCCTGTATTTGGCATTCTCATCCCCGCTGATTGGCCGCCAACACCACTCAAATCACCGTTTCTGGCTCATCGAAAATTTTCCAGGACTGGACCAGCTACCTTTTTTCGCTGAGAATCCCTCCCTGTCGCAATGCTGACGCCGACTGGTTAGAAACGTCCCAAAACTGGACAAATCGTCGGATCCGATGACAAAACCCCGTCGGATGAAGAATATAAGTAACTAACATCATTGATGTTACGGATTATCCGGGAACGATCTCTGGCCAGACGGCCTGCTCGCTGTAGCGAAAAGGCCAGGATATCACTGCCACGTTGGTGATTTGGGCGAGATCGATAAAATATTCCGCAAAAAAACTCAGCCTAACTATTGCAACGGGTATTTTTGTTGTTACACTGACGAAAGTGTTAACTCCTACTCGGAGAAACGCTAGTATTTCGCACAAAAACGGGGTGGTCCCGGTCGTGCGGCAGGTTTGTTCGTTGTCAGGTATTAGCTGAGGAAGCGAATGTTGAAGAATCAGCCTCAGTTGAAGAATCACTCCTGGACTTTGGAGAAGCCGCTGGCGTTCTGTGTAGCTACTGCACAGGCTGACAGTGGATTTTTTATGCGTCCATGAGACGTTGTCGGCTGTTTTATGCGTCCATGGGACGTTGTCAAAGAACATTATTTTTTTTTCACAGGGAGACTTCAAAAAATGACCAAGCAAAGTGCAAGTTTGAAGATGACACTCGTGTGGGTAGTGGTCGCACTGTTTTTGGTGAACTTCACCATTGCAGGCGGCAAGGGTCCAGCATGTGACCTCACCGGTGACAGCAGCTGTGACATTGCAGATCTTGATACTCTGGCAGGCGGCGGTGCCACGGCCATCAACGACTGGCTCGCCAGCGCAGCCACAGAGAACGGTTATGGTTCTCCCTACCTTGGTGGTGACAGCGACCTCGATCGCGACGTTGACC
>Ga0310121_10000740_pt1 | contig 35102 bp, 21 predicted proteins | sample CB27_Tmax_986_MG_FD_203504 | JGI IMG/M metagenome (GOLD analysis project Ga0310121, IMG submission 203504) | Marine microbial communities from Western Arctic Ocean, Canada - CB27_Tmax_986 | ecosystem: Environmental > Aquatic > Marine > Oceanic | place: Canada: Western Arctic Ocean | collected...
CTGCCAGCTTGTAGTCATTGAGGTAATCGGAAACTCCCCGCTGGAAGGCAAGGTCGCTCGTGTGCCCGCCCGCCTAATCGTTGGCGATGAGTAAAACATCCATGCCCCGTTGCTCGGTAAAGTGTTCTAGGTCGAGCACCCGCTGCTTCCAGTCGACGGTGCCCTCGTAGTAGGAAATCTCATAGTAGTAGGAACCGGTGCGAATGTTGGCCCAGAGGAATTTGCCGCGCCGGTTGAGTTCTTTGTACAGGCGGCGCCACTTGTAGTTCTCGACATCGACCTGACTCACCCGCCGGGTAAACCAGTCGACGTGGCCGGCGTCGATGGCCCCGGTGAGGTCAAATGCCGAGAGCGATTGGACGGGCTGCTCCAGTACTACCATCGCGAGGCTGCATAATCAATCGTGTACCAACCCGCCGCGCCCTGTTGCTGGTTGAACTGGGGCCGTGCACGGCCCGCGACCATCGATTTGCTTTCAGGATGATCTTGCGAGTGACGAGCTTACCTGCACGCCGAAACTGCGAGCCAGCCCCGGCAACTCGGCTGAGAACTCGACCCCTTCCTCTACGAACCCGTCGCGTTCACAGTCATTTGGACTTCGGCCGAGTTTCTTCACCATACGGGCGAAGCTTCAGCTGAGCCGATCGGTTCGATTGAAGCCACAGGAAGCACACAAACCTCGTTAATTAAGAGGGTTCAGACTGGCGTGGAGTAGGCACGGTAAGTACGATGAGCGACTGCGTTGTTATTCCGGTCGCTACATCTTCCAGGTCGATCATCCACTCTCCAGGTGGATCGTTCAGGGCCAGGGTGAAGGTGTGCACGGCATCGCCGCCGACCGCAACCGCTACCCCGTCGTACTCCGGTCGCGGTGTACCTTGGGCACCAGTCACCCGCAGATGCGCGACATGGCGGCCGGGCCTGCCCTCCGATGTCCGGATGCGGGTAGTAACGCGGACCGTCCGTCCATCCTGTTTGGCATCTGCCTCGATCGCCGTCACCTGGTACGGCATTATCGCGAAAAGATATGGCGTGGCTACTTCGATTTCCAACTCGATGCTGTCCAACTCGCCGAGATAGGTATGGTTGATGCCGTCATAGACATGTCCGCGCTCCGGGAATCTCAACCGAAACGTCCGCGGTGACCGATCGACGAACGCATCGGCCTCGTCGAGCAACCGTTTGTGCGGGCGCAGCAGGCCGACAATTCGGGTCTCGCCGTCGCGAAACCTGAAAACGCGGACTTGCGCCGCATGATTGCCCACCGGTTCCACCCGTGTGTCCGGTTCGATACCCGTATCCTGTAGCCAGCGACGGATAGAGTGGCGCAGGCCGCCGCCGCGTCCGGCCGCCCGCAGAGTCAGATAGTGTTGGACCGCCATGTTCAGCAGATACGCTTGCCCCTGGCCCAATGCGTGGCGCACGAAAACCGGCACACCGCCGGCCGTGACCGTTTCCGCCACGCCGCCGGCCACCGAGACTGTCGTGTCCACCGGCATCGGGTAGCTGCACATCCTCTCGTCCGGCTGTTTCTCCACATTCGCTTCGACGCCCGGGTCGGGCTGCATCGCGCCACGGTCCGCATTCAGCTGCACCTGGAATTCGACTTCGGCCGATGACACGATCGTGTCGTCGCGCAACGGCTGCAGGGGCGCTGCTTCACTCTTGATGCCGAATAGTCCGTCCAACTGCCCGTTCGGCAGGCGTTTGACATGCTCGTCAAGAACCGCCGGCCGGAGATCAGCCAGAACGGCGCCGCCATTGTCCACGAAAGCCGTAACCGCAGCCGCTTCCGCTTTGGACAGGGCTTGCACCATCGGCATGATGAGCAGGCGTGTCTTCATTTTTCCCAGGGCGCCGGCCGCGATTTCCGCGCGGTCGACAAATGTGTAGGACAGTCCGAGATCGTCCAGCAGGCGCAGGATTGCTTCGGTGTTGAGCGCCCATTTCTGCGTGGGGTCGGCGATATACTGCTCCCATTCCGCCCGGGTGTTATAGTCGCGTGTGGGAATGTCCGGCATCAACGTCGCGGCGTGCTGACTCGGGCGCGAAAAGTAAACGGCGACGTCGTCCGTCTCACGCTCGGCCCCGAGGATCAGGCGATCGAGGCCCGACTGAATCTTCCGGACGGCGGCGCTTGTGTCCTGCAAGCATGGCGTGACACGCAGATCCGGTGCGACGCCGCTCGCCGGATGACCGGCCCCGGCCCAGCCGTAGTGACTGAAAAACCAGTAGCTGTTGCAGCCATTGAAAAGCAGAAACCAGGGATAGACGCGCGTGTCGTCCGGATTTCGATACATGGCGTAGCCACCGAACCAGCCGCCGAACATCGTGCCAGGCGACTTGAACGACCGGACAATGTCGAACTTCCAGTTATTGGGATAGAGAACCATCAGATCGATTTCATCCAGCAACTCCGGCCACGCATAGCCGTACCAACTGTCGTCCATGATCGGACCCTCGAAGCCGACCTTTGCGCCGGGATCGACTTCGCGGATGATCGCTTTCGCGTCGCGATGCATCCTGACAAACAACTGATCCATGTACATCCGGTGATCGGCCCACGCCGGGTAACGCCGCGTCGCTCGCGCCGAGGCGAATGCAATCGGCATGACCTCCTCGAAAGTGGTGTACGCGGTTTCCCAGGAATCATTCAGAGCCTCGATCGATTTGTATTGCCCGGCGAGGTACTTACGAAACGCCTCGAGGCAAGTGGGCGAGACGCAGGCATCCTGATTCGTCAGCATCATGGCCTGATCGTCGCCGAGGGAATAGGCCGTTGGTGAATAGTGCCGGTATTTCTCGGCCTGCTCCTTCAGCATGGCCGTCTCTTTGCGAAGAAAAATCGGATCGGTCAGGCACGGGTCCCGAACCATCAGTCCCCCCGTGTCTGTATTCTCCGGGTAGTAGCGCGTCGCGTACGGCGACGGACGGACATTAAGCGCCGCCCATTCGTCCATTTCGCCGCCGAGAATTCCCGTGGTAACGCCCTGGTCAGCGAGGACCCGCGCGGCCTGCCGGCGAACAAAGCTGTAATTGGCCGCGGCCCAGGCGCCATAGGCGAAACGATCCGACTCGAGCAATGGCTGGCGTACCAGGAGGCGATGCATTCGCGTCGCCAGCAAGCGTCCGGCCCGTCGCAGCGAGGTGCGGAGTTCGCACTGGATCGTCAACGCCTCGCTCACGTCCGCCGCGAGTGCGGTGTGCTCGCGTGCCGGCCATGAATCCTGCCACAGCAGTCGGCCGTGGGTGTCGGAAATTTCCACGCCCAGCTCCGCTCCGTCAAGATCGCCGGTCAATTCAACCTCGACGGACACCGGCTGGTCGAGTGCGTAGGATTTGTGTGTCGTCTTGATCGCGGTAATCTCGGCGCCGCTGTCATTGACGAAAAAGTGTGTGCCCCAGTCCAGCGTGCGCCCCTCGGCATCGCGAAGGAGGACATCGAAATAGTGGCCGCCGGTCCGCAGCGGCGGCACAACGATTACCACGTGACCGTTGTCCGCGATGTCGACACCGGCACTGTGCACGACCTTTGAATCGAGGCGGCGAATGGTGAGCTGCGCTACGGCGCCGACCGGACGCGTGTCGCCGCAATATACGTGCAGCGCCCCCAGCGTGGCTCCGCCATTGCGGGTGTCGACCGTTCCGGCAAGATCGTCCCAGCCGCTCAAACGATTTTCAGGCAGCGCCCGTGCCGCCCACAACAAGCAACGGCCGGTCAGTGAACAATAGTAATCATAGTGAATGTCACGCACGCGGGCGTCGCGGTAGACGCCGCCCGGGGACAGGTAGCAGGTGGCATTTATATCCGGTGCATGCCAGTTCACGCCGTCCGTGCCCAGGTCGGTATCCGGGGCGGTCTGCAACCGGTTTGTATGGTCGGCAACAACAATACGCCCTCCGGCGGATTGCTCGCGGAAAGAGAGTCCATTGCCGATAAGCCGGCTCGACGGCTGGGGTTCGAATGGCGGAAGGGCCTCGGTGGGAATCCCGTCTACCACGGCGGCGATCGCGTCCCGGGCAATCGTGGAGTCGTGATCGAGCCGGTCGCGCAAGCGTTGAGACAGGGCCAATGGATTGAGGAACGCTAATCCGGCGCCGGCGTCAAGGGCATCGAGAATGGCCTGCTCGACGGCTTCGGGGATGACCCTGCAGTCCATATGCCCGATGACGATGACATCCGGCCGGTGGTGGGCGCGCAGCGCGGCGAGGGCGCGCTCCGTTACCAGCTCTGCGGTACCGTACGGGTTCCAGGCATAGTGTGGCGTCTTGCTGTCACCCCATTCCGTGGAGAACTCGGTCATAACGACAACGGCATCGAAGTCGAAACGCTGCTGGAGCTCCAGCGTGGCCCGCTGCGTCCAGCGCGGTGCGATGACCACAAGCTTTAGGGGGCGGCCCGCATAGGGCCGTGCCCACGGCGTGTGAGGCGTCACCACATCCGGGCGCAGCTCCGCGAACGCGGGCTCCTGGATCCACATGGGATAGGTGGGAAGGCTGACGTGGTGAGACACAGTGCCGTCTGAGGTATCCATTACGGTGTCGGCTTGGGAGGGTAGTCTGGGGCCCTGGGTCGTTGATATGTTCGGGTTAGACAAACAACGGCTCGTATCGCGATGATCTACTGCACTGTAACATCGTGTTCAGTATCAAGCGTTACAGTGCACTTGATGCCGGCGCGATAATCAAAATGTTCGTCTGTGCGGAGGTACCGGTTGCTACATCTTCCAGGTCGATCATCCACTGACCCGGCGGATCGTTCAGGGCCAGGGTGAAGGTGTGAGAGCCGTGTGCATCGGGGGCGATAACGTCCATGTCGTATTCCGGCCGGCGCATCCCCTCGGCATCGGTGATCCTGACATTAACTACATGCCACCCGGGTTGTCCTTCTGCAATTTGTACAGTGGGAGATAGGGTTACACGCTGATCCTGCTGGGTAACCTCCGCAGTCAGGCCGGTTACCTGGTAGGGCAGAACGGCGAAGAGCATGGCGGTGGCTACGGGGATATCCAGCTCCAGGCTATCGACCTGCCCGTGATACGTGCGCTGGATCACATCGTAAACGTGGCCGCTCCTGCCGAAGTGAACGGCGAACGGGCGCGGTGTCGAGTCAAGAAAGCCGTCCGACTCATCAAGAAGTCGTTTATGGGGTCGTAGCAGGCCGATCAGGAGGCTGTCTTCGTGCTGGTATCTGAATACGCGCACACGCGCTGCATGGTCTCCCGCGGCCTGGACCCGTACATTCGGAGCGATATCCGCGGCGGCAAGGATGTCACGGTAAAGACCCTGCAAACCCGCACCCCGGCCGGCAGCTCGAAGGGTCAGGTAATGCTGGATGGCCATGTTCATCAGACATGTTTTGCCTTTGCCGTAATCATTTCGAATAAAGATGGGCGAGTCCGATTCAGATTTCGCCGCGGCCTTGCCGCCGTTGACGGCTACGGTCGTATCGATCGGCACTGGGATCCTGTCAAATCCCCGAGGTTGCTTTTCGTCTTCTGTCGCCGCGTAGTCCACTTGCTCCGGCAGCATGGCCCCACCCTCCCCGCCGGTCGTCGATATTGTCCCGGCGTCGTTAACGGCCATTTGTATCAACTCATCACGCAACGGCATCACTGCCGAGCCCGTACGACGGATACCGAACAGATCATCGAGGGGTCCTTCCTCGAAAAGTTTACCGTGTTCGTCGAATACACCCGGCCGTACATCGGCCACTACGGTTCCCCCGGATTCGACAAAATCTTTGACGGCCACCACCTCGGCCTTTGCCATGGAATGAACGAGAGGCATGACCAGCAGTGCAAAGTTTCCCGTTCGTAGTTTTCCCTCCGCAATGTCATGCCGGTCCACAAGGACGTAGGTAATCCCCACGTCGTCCAGCAGACGTAAATTCGCCTCGAGGTTCAAAGTCCACTTCATGTTGGGCGCCGCCATATACTGCGACCAGTTCGCATCGGAGTTATAGTCTCGTGTCGGGATCGCCGGCATCACAGTGGCTCCGTGGACGCTCGGACGGGAATAGTATACCGCGACACGGTCGTCGATCGGCTTGGCATTCAGCACCAGGCGGTCGATTCCCTGTTGAATGCGGTTCACATGTTCCGAGGTGACCGCGAAGCACTTCAAGGGGCGAAGATCGGGTGCAATCGCTTCCGACGGATGGCCTGCCTCCGACCATCCATAGCCGCTGAAAAACCAGTAGCTGTTACACTGGTTGAAGAGCATGAACCAGGGATATGACTGGAGGTCGTGCATGTTCTGGTACATCGCGTAGCCGCCATACCAGCCCCCCATCAGCAGACCCGGCCGGGCAAACGACCTGACAATGTCGAATTTCCAGCCGTTGGGATAAACCGCCATGAAATCCAGGTTGTCCATCAGCTTCTTCCATTCGTACCCATACCAACTGTCGTCCATAAGCGGTCCCTCAAATCCAACCCTGGCTTCGGGATCAACGTCCTGGATGATGGATTTTGCGCGAATGTGCGTATCGACAAAAAGGTCATCCATATACATCCGGTGATCGGCCCAGCGCGGGTAGTGCCCGTCGGCGAGAACATCTTCGAGCGACGAAGGTTCAGCCTCATCCAGGGAAGAGAATTGCGTCCCCCAGGATTCGTTCAGTTGTTTGACGCTACCGTACTGTTGAGCGAGATAGGCGCGGAAGGCCGGAAGGCAGGTATCGGATATGCAGGCATCCTGGCCGGTCAGCATCATACCCTGGTCGTCACCGAGTGAGTAGGCGACCGGGGCGTACTGCATGACGTCTGTCGTAGCTTTTCGAATTTTTGCCTCTTCTTCCTTCAGAAATTCCGGATCGGTCAGGCAGGGTTTGCGCGCCATGAGACCTTTGCCGGTGTTCCCGGGATAGTAGCGGGTCACGTAGGGGGTAGGCCGGACATTGAGTTTGGCCCATTCGTCCAATACGCCGCTGATAACCCCGCCGCTGACACCCAGGTTAACCATGGCCCTAGCGGACTGCTTTTCAACGAATTCGTATCCATTTCCGGCCCAGGCACCGTAGTAGTATTGATCGGTTTCCGGTTTTGGCATTTGAAGAAGAATGCTGCCGGTGTGCTGGGCCAATACAGTTGCTTCAGTCTGCAGGATCGCCCGAACTTCGCACCGGATGCTCAGGGCGTCGCTTAGATCGGTCTCCAGGGAAACCTCTGAAGTCGGGGCGAGCGTCTGGGTCAGAATCAATCGCCCGTGGGAGTCCGAAATTTCTACCAACAGTTCTGCGCTGGAGAAATCTCCTTCCATGGCGATTCGAATGGGAATGGTTTCATGGGGTTTATACGATGTCCTTTCGGTGGTAACGGAGATGATTCTTGCCCCGCTGTCTGAAACAAAAAATTTACTGCCCCAGTCCAGGCTGTTGCCATGGGCGTCGCGAAGGATAATATCCGCGTAGTGACCGCCGCTTTTCAGCGGGGGAAGATCCAGTTGAACGTCGCCGCCGACGGAGACATCCAGGACGCACCGATGCTCAATATCTCCGTCTTCATCACGAATGACCCAGTCCGCAGTCATATCATCGGATAACCGGTCTGACGTGACGATCAATGAACCCCATTCGCCCGATCCCGCCTTCGTATCGACCTGGCCGGATAGATTCTCCCAGCCGGACAAAGAGTCCCGGGGCATATTCCTGCCGGCCCAGAGCATGACTTTTCCCGCCAGAGAACAATAGTAATCATAGTGGATATCCCGCACGTCCGGGTTGTCGGCTCCCGGCGGCGAGAAGTAGCTCCTGGAACCGTTTTCGGGATAAGGACCAATGGCAAGCGGCGAGTAATCAACAACCGCGACGCGTCCCCCATCGTCTTGCTGATAGAACTTGATCCCCTGCCCGATAAGATCGCGAGGATTCTGCCCGCTCAATGGTGGAAGTTTTCCTGTAGGAATTCCATCGACGACACCTGTGACCGTTTCAGCGGCAACGGTGTCGCACTGCTCCAGCAAGGCCTTCAGTTTATCCGAGAGCCCTTTCGGATTGAAAATCACCAGCCCCGATCCATCTGTGACCGCATCCAGGATCGCCTGTTGAACATTGTCGGGTATGACCGAGGTATCCATCCACCCGATGACGACCACGTCCGGCCGGCGTCTTGCACCGATCGTTGCCATGGCCCGCTCGGTTAAGATCTCTTCGGTGCCGGTGGGTATCCAGAAGTAATGCGGGTCGTTTTCATCGCCCCATGCGTGGGATCGATAGGCCATAATCGGGGTGGCATCAAAATCGAAACGCTGCTGCAATTCAATGGTTGCCCGCTGCGTCCATCGCGGGGCGATAACCACCAGGTTCAACTCCTTGCCCGAATAGGGAGTCGCCCAGGGAGTGTGGGGCGTTACCACCTCCTGGCTCAATTCGCTGAATGCCGGGTCGGACAACCAGAACCGGTAGGCGGGAAGGATGTTTCGCTGGTCGAGACCCGGTTGGAGAGAATCGGTCGTCATGGCCATGGAAATTGGAGTGATTAGGGCGACACTGAGAACAGAAAAACCAAGCCATGCGATTTTCTGCCCTGATGTCATCTGTGCTCGAGGTCGAACTGCCATTTTCTGTTTCTCCAATTATTCTTATGGCTAAATCTGGAGCCGGTCACCAATTCTTCAATCCCCGGACAACAGGCGGCACGCCGGCCGCCGGCGCATTGCTGTCCCGGTCCCACTGGCCGCTGCGATGGAAAAGATGCTCGTTCCATGTCAAATTCTCCCAGTACCGGCGCCGGTCCCCGTCCGGGTCCGAGTAGGCGAGGGAACAGGAATAGAGTTTTGCCTGTTTCATGATGAACCGGGTCATGAAGGCGCCGCGATAGTCGGCCATTGTCTGCGAAGGGATGGCCCCCCCTTTCCAGGTGACCTGCTGGTCCTTGCCGTTGGCGGTAATCGGGTTGCATTCGGCACGGCTGAAACCTGGAATGGGCCGTTCATAGCCATCGACCCACTCGACAAGTATGGATCCGCCCTTCGCGTCTGCATTGATGAACATGCTTTGCGGGAGTTCGCGCCAGGGTCCCGCCAAAAGCACACCTTCTTCAGCGCCGGCGTCGAAGGATACCCAATGATCTTCCGGCATGATCGCCAGCATGCCGGACACGGTTTGTGATACGTCGCCGTTTACCTTCTCGATTGCCTTTCGGTGGGACCACGCGGTATGCCGGCCGCGCCAGCCGCAATAGTAAATATAGGTTTCGCCGTCCACGTCAATGGGGCTGTTGCATTGCGGGATGATGATGCCCTCGTCCGGAGCACCTTTCTCCCCGACAGTGATCACCGGGGATCGATCATGGGCCCGATGCCAGCTCCGCCCGTCGATGGAATACCCGAGTTGCAGGTCCAGGAGCCCGATCTTGTCGCCATCGGGGTATTCGGGAGGCGGCTCCTGGAAAACGCCGAGTTCCTCCGACGTGGGATGCAGGTGCATGGTATTGAGCAGTCCCAACCGGTAGCCCTCATATTCGCATACCGTAATACCGTGGATGTTGTAGAGCGTCTCCGGGTCCAGGTCGTCGCCGGCCACCAGGACCCTGCCGCAATCTTCCCAATTTATCAGGTCAAAGCTTTCGTACAGGGAAATGTCCCGCGGAAGATTCGGTACCCGCCGGGTATACAACTGGTACTTCCGGCGATGGATGTCATAGAAAAACATGAACACCGCATCACTGATACCGCGCAGAACCGGGTTTACGTTTGTCGGGCGATGCCACCGGACGCCGTCGTCGGAGCAGGCGAGATTCAGGGACGAGTGGTGCCTGGCCCAGTCGACGGTGTGCCCGGAGCCGTACGCGTCGGCGCAGGCGAAGATCATCTTGAATCGCCTGCTATCGGGTTCGCCGGGATCGATGAGAATGGCCGGGCCGAAGGACTCCAGTTCGGCGGGCAGAATGTAATTGTTTGCCGTGCTGCCGCGATGCTCGACCCGGTTGAGGATCGGTCGCTCCCAGTGAATGCCGTCCTCACTGGTGGCGTATGCGGTCTTGCTCTCCGTCGCCCCCCACCCCTTCATCTCCTCGGAGACGGCGTACCACATCTTGAACAGCTTGTCCCGTGGGTCGTACAGGACGTTCCGGCCGTTGAAATATACGTCCTTCGTATCCCATGGGGCATCGGGCACCATGATCGGCTCGGGATGCTTGACGGCCTGGTTGGTCGTACGCCGGAGGTTTTCGGTTTCAACCACCGAAGAATCGTCGATAAAGAGAAACTTTTTCCTGTATTCTTTCTGGCTCATTGCGTGGAGTTCCATCAGTTGTTGTTCATGCAGATCCGGGCCCACCGGCAGTGCGTATCGGCGCCGAGTGTACACCACCAGGTGGCGATGGCCGCTCGGCTGTCCAAGGCGACGATCCGTGGCGCGCCGTACGCGATGGCGTCGTGACTGCTCGGATAAGTCGCAGTGCGGGGTACTCCCAGGGCTTCGCGACCGTAAGCATCCCAAACCGTCAATGGATTTTCGATCGTCCAGGTTTGTCCGTCGTCTTCGGAGCAAATGACCTTGAGTCCGGGCTGCTCCGTCTCTTCCCGGTGGGTGTAGATCAACAGCAGACGCCCCTCCCCCAGGGGCGCCAGGGTACTGGTCTGGCCGGGCACGCCGGTGGAAACCGGCGCGTCCCATGTTCGCGCAGTGGTGTCGACCGACCGGAGCACATGCAGGTCGTAATAGCTTTGAAGCTGCGAATCCGCGGTCCACGTCGTCGCGATCAGTCGGCCATCGGGACATTTGACCGATGATGCGTGCGAGTAGGACCGGCCATCGGCCGAACCATCGGCAACCGTCACCTTCTCGGACCAGGTGCGGCCACGGTCCTGCGAGATGAGTCCGAAGACGTTCAAATTGAACGGCCCGTCGTTGTCGTAGGACTTCCAGGTTTCGTAGGCCTGAAACCACTCGCCCCCCTCCAACTCAACCACGCCGCCATAGGGCGCGGGTGTGAATTCCGGGCCAAAGTGCGCCGCCGTATCCACGACATGGGGGCCGGTCCAGGCGCGGCCGCCATCGTTCGAAGCCAGGTAGCATGTTTCCAACGGCAGTAGGCCTTGCGTTTCCGGATTGTAGGCGAGCTTGTCCGGATCGCTCTGATCCGCGCGCATCGCCATCATCACCAGGCTGCCGTCAGACAGCGGCGTGACGCACCCCGTAACGTAGTTGTATCGGCTGTCGTGACGCGCGCGGTCGACAATCGGCCCTTGCCTCTCCCAGTTCTCGCCACCGTCGGCAGACCGAAAGATCTCCAACATCCCGTCCGGAGAATAGATTGCACTCCCGATGCGGAGGACGCAGAGGAGTTCGCCATCGTCCATCACATGAATAAAGGGGAAGAAGGCATTGATCACGCGGTGTCCCGGAAGCGGATTCCGGAAGATCACGCCGGTTGCATCTATCGAAAGGTTTGGCATGGATAAGAGCCGTCTTTGGTTCCAGTGCGGCCTCCGGCCGCGATGTTCGGTTTTCGGTTGTAGGTTTTTGGTGTTAGGAAGTAAACATCGAAGGCAGAGACTCCCCCACTTCGATGTTGGATGTTCAATGTTCGATGTTGGATGTTCAAATTCTGATAGACTGAAAAATCCGGCCGGTCACCGAACACCGAAAACCGAGGTCCGAGGCCGCCCTGAAAGCTGAACTCACACTCTTCGGTAATAGTCCCATTACTGCAACCTCAACATCAACCCTTCTCCCGGACCGAGGTTTATCGGGAACGTGGTCATTCCGCTCTCTACCGTTGCAGGAACGGGGAATCCGCCGGGGATGCACAGGTCGGTCACGTCCCGGTATTCACCCCGAACGACCACCTCGGTTTCCAGCGGCTCACGATAATTCCAATTCAGCATCGATGCAAAGAAACCTCCCTTCGAATCTTCTCCCCGAAGAACCATCTCCACATTGCCGCGCGTCACCCACGCTTTTCGCTCCGTTGCCTGCGCAAGGATTTCGTACATGGCGTTCAGCGACGCGGGCAATTCGCGATCCGGCGTCAATGCCAGGGGCCTGAGCGAATCAGACTGGGACGATTCGCGTCTGGCTGAATCGGCGGTTTTGCCCTGGATGTTGTCTCCGCCGATCTCGATGCCGACGTATCCGCCGGTGGTCAGGGTCCCGGCTTTGCGAAAGGCCCGGCCGTCCAGCGTAACGAGGACCGTGCCGCGGCCGTACGCCGTCTGCAGGAACGCTTCCGTGATCTTCTTTCCCTTGTGGTTCGCCTCCCATTGACAGGACATCGAGAATTCGCCGGGATCCGGGTAGGAGAAGCGATACTCCGGGAAAACCTTCGAAATCCCCCCTTGTCGATCGAAGCCGTATTCGTCGAAAAGCCCGAATGGACCCGCTGCGATCACCGTTCCGCCCTCGCGGATCCACTCCAGGAGTTGATTATAAAAGCCATCGGAGACGTATTGCACGTAGGGCAGGATCAGCACCTCGTAGCGATCCAACGAATCGCGCCCGCTGACGAGAAACGACTCGGGTACGACGCCGAAGTGATACTGCCTTGCCAGCAATCGGTCGAAGATATCGCCCGCGACATTCTGAATAACGTCCGTCGGATACGCATTGATATTCGAAGCACTCGAATGCAGCACACCGATCCTCGGTTCGAGCACCGGCACGTTCATGAGACCCTCGTGGATCGCGGCAATCCGGCGCTTCACGACGGGAATGAAACTGGCAAACTGCCGGACCAGGGGGGATCGATGCTCAGTGACTCCGTGCCGCATTTCAACGAGTTTCTGCGTCCAGTAGAACAGCATCATGCGCCGGTCCCAACTCAGGTCGTGCCAGACATCGCGACGCGCGTTGTTGTAGACGCGTTCGGAAGTCGTCCCCTCGGCAAGCTGGAAGGTCGGCCAGAAATCGTTTCCGATCTCCTCCTGACCCCAGCCGTAGTATTCGAGGCAGACCAGCGTCTTGTTGAAGTAGCGGTTCAGTCCCCACATATATGGAGAATCCGTCCATCCGATTCCACCGGAAGGATGCTTGCCCCACATGTCTACGCAGTTCTCGGGCATACGCAGATCGTCGAGCGAATTGATCAGGATCTCGTCCATGATTCCACCCGACGTCGAGCTCGCCACAGGATGGACGGGATCGCCCCGCTTGATCGCCCGATAGCAGTCGGCAAGGTAGTCGGTATAATCATCTTTTCGACAGCGCTCGAATTCGTAGGTCAACGGAGTCGCGCGCAGGCGCCGGTCAGGAAAAAACTGGACATAAACATCCTGTCCGCGACCGTCCTTCCGAACCACGAAGGCGCGAACGTTGGGTTCCGGCGGCTGAATTTCATCGAAGTCCTCATAGGAAGATCTCCACGATTCGTTGAGAGCGGTGATGGATCCGAACTTCTCCCGGAGGTAGCTCCGGAACGCCTGGATCGCGTATCGGCTGTATCCAAGCTCTTCGAACGCCACCGTTCGCTCGCCAGGCACGGTCGCAGATGAGCCTCGGTACGGATGGGCTTCCCACGGCCCCTTGTAGATAAATGTGTACGGTCGGTTGCCGGTGATCCGTGCATGCTCCTCCAGATATTTTCGAATCATCTTCCGAACTTCCGGGTGGCGGAATTCAAGTCCACTGCTTCCGGGAGAGCCGGCATCGGGGTCTAGGTAGTAGTCATTGTCTTCATCCGCATTGAACCACGGGGGTCGATACATCCTGTCTCCGACCGCATAGAGCAGAACCGTGTCGGTAACCGGAACCTGGTAGTTTCGCCATTGATAGAGAACCGCCCCGGTCTCCGTCTCCGTGAATTCATCCGTGGCCGGCCATTCCACGTTCGAGCCGCCTTCATTCAGGGTGTCGAATCCCAGGGATAGAAGCGTTTCCGTTCTGCCATGGCCCCCCCCAAAGATCACCCGCTTCAAGGTCCCGTCCGGCGCGACTTCCACCGGCGGCAATTCCGCTGGAATGTACTTGCGATATTCCGGAAACATTGAGGTCAAGGCGGGGTCGGTTTGAATACTCCGCAAGGTCGCGTGAATCGTTCCTCTCGCACGGCTCACGGCATCCGAGCTTTCGGTCAGACGTTCGGAGATGTTCTCCAACATCCCTCTCTTGACGGGATCCACGCTGAATCCCGGCAAGGCTGCGACGGGATCCTTCCTGTCGCCGGGAGAGTCCTTCAGCAGCTCATAAAAGTCGCTGCAGATTGACTCAACCGCTTTGGATGTGGTTCGTAGTACCTGAGCAGTCTTCCTGGAGACCTGCTCGGCCTTTTCAATACTTTCTAACTTGAAATTCTCGTTCGGTATCGCCTGGAGATAGCGGATCGCGCGCGTGAACCCCTCGCGTTCATCTTTCAGGTAACCCAGATCAACGATTGTCCGGTTATAGATGTCGGGGATATGCGTATAAAGAGCGCCGAGCATTTTCACCAGGTCATGGTGCGTGGTCTTGAGCGAATCGACCGCCTCGTTAATTGCGTCCTGGAGCTGGACCAGATTCTGGTCCGGATTCCCTGGTTTCAACCTTTCAGCCAGAGTCTCCAGAGATCGACCGGCTTGCTCAGCCACCGACTTACCGCCGGTTTCAAATTGTAAAACCGGGTCGATATCGATTTGGCTTTGCATGAGTCGTCGGGCTTTCCCCAATGCATCCAGATCCACTTGAAGCGATCGCAAATCGGAGAGCGCCTGCCGATACGCCTCATCGACGCCGGAAGCGGTTCCGGGCGTAGCGTACTCCTTGACCGGCGGGGTGAAGCTGGTCTCGTGTTCAATCTGATCGGTAATCCTCAATTCATCCATACGGCCACGGAGAAAATGTCCCCACCCGGAGTCCCATATGCCCAGGTGTATCGATCCTCCTTCGGCATCCAGCGCCCCCGCGTCTGTGAGCCGCACGACATTTTCCCCATCCAGGTAAACGTTATAGGTACTGTGTCGATCGCCGCCGGTGCAGTCCCAATTCAATTCCAGGTGATGCCACGTCCCTGTTTCGGAGAGGGAATCCACGGTACCAAGGGTAACAACCTGGTCCGGGGTGAACGTCGTGAGTGTCAGAATCGTGTCCTGCGTATGGACATAGATAGCGCTGTTTCGTTCTTGATTGCCGGGTTGAACAGGAGGGTTAAACCAACCCAGTAGCGGGTGGTATGTGCCCGCCTCATGATCGTCTATGATAAACCATACCTCGGCGGTGCCTTTTCGAGGATCGAGGTTCTTTGACGCCGGGTAGGTGATGTTGTGGTTCACATCGGTTAGATCCAGCCCGCGGCCGAAGCGGCCGGATTCCGTCGTGAGGGGTATCTGGTATCCGCTGTGTGACAGGTTGCAGAGGCCGCATTCGCCGTGCTGTTCACTGTAAGCAACCGGTGTCGCCGTGGTCTCACCGATTGCATGGTCGGCGTGCACATTGGAATTGTTGTAATGGGCGAGGAATAATGTTTTTCCACGCACCGGGCCGGCGGCCATAAGACAGAAGAAAATCGCGACGGTTCTGATCATGATCCTTTTCATTTCAATTTCTGCTTGCCTGCAAGGGTGAGTAAAAATGTATGAGAGCCTTCGAGTCTACAAACAACTACGTCTCTCCCGAGGGCCGTGCAGACCCCACCGGGCCTGTCCCGGTGGTGAACAGGTTTGACAACTACGGAACCGATCGACACGCCACAGCGTCGTGTAGTTTTCAAACCTTGCTTCCACCGGCGCGGGGCCGGTGGGGGCTCTCTCGCTTGTCTCACTCACACGTTAAGGAAAAGAAATCGGTGGATCATTGCGGATTGAGAATGTCATCACCCACGAAAGGAGTCGACACGGCTGCTGCGTGGCCGTCCATGAATAGTACGTTGGTGCGGTCCTCGCTATGGCGGTTCGCGAAAGATTGCGATCTCGCGGTAATCGGTCCACCCGGAACATAAGTATTCTGCCAGTACAACGCGGCAATTTCCGCCATTAAACCCGTGGCCGTCGGCCTCTCCCAATCGGACAATCGGATATTATCGCCCTGGATTGCCATGTTACGGCCATAGCCGATTTCCCAACAATCGGGAGTGCCTTCTACACCCGATCCCCCAATCATTATATAGCCATTGTACGTCGAAGGCAGGCTTCCGGCCCCGGTACAATAACTATACCAGAGTCCCCACGCATACATACTCGGACACTGCAGGGTTTTGTACGCGCCGCTTCCTCCTCCTTCGACAAAGGGAACCCACCAGAGAAAACTCAAGGGTGGATCGTAACCGGAATGCATGGGAAATTTCTCGTCGTGATCGATCATGTAGCTGTGATTGAAAACCCCCTGCTGACGAAGGTTGCTCAGACACACGCTGGCGCGACCGGCTTCCCGCGCTTGTGTCAGAGCAGGCATAAGCAGCGCGGCAAGAACCGCAATGATGGCGATGACGACAAGCAATTCGATGAGCGTAAATCCCCGTACAAACTTCGGCGGGGCGGCTGTGGGTATGTGATTCATTCCAGATTCAGGGTGCGTGAAATTATCCGTAATCGAAGAATTACTCTTTCTCAATCCGGTACCATGCGTTATCGACCCCGTTCACGGTGTCGGTATAGACGTTGACCGGCGGGGTGGCGGGCACTTCCGTGGCGAGGGGGGCGAATACCCCTCCCACCGGGTCGGTGCTGCGTCCGACGGTGTAGGCGGCGCCCGGCGCGCTCTCCCACCGGATCACCATGTTCGCGCCCGGCTCGGTGAGAACGGAGGTGAGCGAAAAATCGGTAACGAGTTCAATATCCACAAGCTGGTCGACCCCGACGTTGGGAACGATCTGGGTGGCGCCGTCGGTCCAGCGGATCTCCAGGTTTACCGGATCGCTATGGCTGCCGAGACCGAAGTGAAGGGTGGGTTCGTTTTGATTCCCCTGGCCGGTGCCGGCTTCGACCTGGCGGGTAATCGTACCCAGGCCGGGAACAACAATTCTCACCTGGGCGCCGATGGCGGAGCGATTGACGGTCGTGCCGTTTCCGATCAAGCGTATCCGAAGCCAATGGTTGCCATTTTCGCTGGAATTATTGACGAAGATTTTTTGCTGGGCAACCAGGTCGAGGTCGCCGTCATTATCGAAGTCGGCCCAAGCCCCCTGGACCGTGGGTCCGATCGTGCCAAGTCCCTCCGCTGCCGAAACATTGGAAAAACTCCAGGTTCCGCCGTTGCTGTCATTTCGGTAGAGACGGCAGAAGTCGCCGGCATATACAGCGGTAAAGAAGAGGTCGAGATCGCCATCGTTGTCGTAGTCCCCCAGGGTCGGCGAGATGTACGATTCGACCCAGGCGACGCCCGACTGCTCTTTGTCCGTGAATCGGTAGTCGAAGTCCGGGCCCCGGTTCTTCAGGAACCTCGATTGCGGCTGGCCTGCATGGGAGAAATTGCCGGCAAACAAATCGAAATCGCCGTCGTTGTCTATATCGCCCCAGGCCCCGCCGCCGGCCCAACTGCCGACAAAGCCCGGACTTGTGTTTCGCGCGTTCAGATGGGTGGTGGCTGCGACATCCGTGAACACGCCGGACCCGTTGTTTCGAAGCAACCGGTTCGGAGTGTTCAGATCGTAGATCGAAACGTAAATATCCATGTCCCCGTCTTCGTCCCAGTCGCAGGCGGTAACCCCTTTTGTATACTTTGCCGAGGCGCCTACCGTCGATGACGAAAAGGAAGTCGCGTTGTTGTTGATCAGCAGAACATCATGATACTGATCCGTTCCGCCCGGTCCGGTGGGATCCGCGCCCCCGACAAATACATCGAGATACCCATCACCGTTAAAATCGGCCCAGCAGCCGGCAAGGCTTGTACCGCTGCTTGTACTCCCTCCAGCCGGTAGATCGGGCATTGTAATCGGGTTATCGAAAGATGTGACGGCAAGTGTGCTTTGGTTGCGGAACAGCTGAGGGACATTGCTCCACCACCGGTAGCCGTCCAACTTCCCGTCGTTGTCATAGTCCCCCCAGATGTCCCCGAAGTAGCCTTGCCAGGTGAATCCGGCGGCGCCGTTATTCTTATAGACTCTACCGAAGTCGCTGAAATCCACGAGTCCGTCACCGGTGTAATCGGCCCAGCATACCCAAGACCCCGGAACAAGGACACCTGACGCAGGGAACAGGGATGCGGTTCGATCCGTAAACGTGGCCGGCGGTGCGGGCACATCGGCAAGATCGACGTTGTCGATCTGCGTGTAATAACCGACCGGGTTGTTCCAGGAGATCCGGTTGACCTTGGTCACGTTTCCCCAGAACTCCCGGTCATTGATCTCCAGGGCGCCGTCCACGTACAGATCGTACGTGTCGGCAACCGCATCGAAGTCGATTCGGAGATTCGCCCAGACATCGCGCGCCAGAAAATCCTGCAGCACGACCGAGCCGGTCTGAAGACCCGGATCAAAGATGAACAGATCGAGATCGTTCCCGCCGGCGCCCGGCTCCGAGGCGATTCGAAGATAGACCGCCTGGACACCGCCTCCTCCACCGGCAGAATCCTCGCTCAGAATCAGCGACAGGGCGGGCCAGCCGGGCGACACGCCGCTCATCAGCAGATCGAACGCCAGGGTCCCCAGGGCGAACTGATCCGCTTCGGCGGGTTCCAACCATGCGAAAGCGCCAAAACCGATTTGCACAACGTCCGAAGGGTTCGATCCCAACCCTGCGGTGATGACAACATTCGGGGATCCCACGGTGGACCATGGCGCAACATCCAGATCCGCGGTGACCCAGCCCTCAAAACCCGTTAAATAGTCGGCTTGTGATGTCCCACAAAGGAAAATCACAAAAGCCATGGATACCAGTCTTCGCACTTCAGTCCCTACGCCGAACTTCAAATTCGACGATCGGAAGTCTCCTCGACTTCCGCTACTTCACGGATCGATAACCACTAGACTTCGTGTGAGCATCCAATTCGATTCGGGTCAAGTCAGCGCCTTCAGTGACCGTCCTGAAAGGCGCTGACTCGATCTGCCGCTTCGAAGTCTCAGCTCGTGAATTGTCCTACCCTATGCCGGTCGTTCGCTTCCGGAATCGAGTCAGAAGGAAGGCGCCGATGCCGAGCAAGGCCAGGCTGCCGGGCTCCGGGATGTTAGACAGACTGACATTGTCGATCTGCGTGTAGTAACCGACGGAATTCTGCCAGGCGATCCGGTTCACTTCGCCGAAGGCGCCCCAGGCCGGCTCGTCATCGAGCACGACGTTGTTATCAACAGACACGTCGTACGATTCGGCAACAGCGTCGAAATCGATCTTGATATTGTACCAGGCATCTCTCGTCATGAAATCCGTAAGCTTCACCGTGCCGGTGCCGAGACCCTGAGTATAGACGAAGAGATCGAGATCATTTCCACCCGCACCGGTCTCCGAGGCGATTCGAAGCCAGACTCCCTGGACGGATATATCATCGTTGCTGAGATACAGAATCAAGGTGGGCCATCCGGGCGCAACGCCGCTCATCTTAAGATCGAATTCCAGGGTCCCCTGGGCAAACTGATCCGCTTCGGCGGGTTCCAACCATGCGAAAGCGCCATAACCGATTTGCACGCGGTCTGTCGGCTGAAGTCCCAAATTCGGCGTATCATCGATAGCGACATTGGCGGTAGTTGCCACGCGGGACCACGGCGCAACGTCCAGATCCGTCGTGACCCATCCATCAAAGTCAGCGAAGTAGTCACCCATCGCTGTTGAACCAACGATCATTACACACAACATACCTAGTATTTTTTTCATCTTCATTCTCCCTCTCCTGCTGTTGGGGCAGGACACGACCGCATCCTGCTCATACCCTTATTCCTACTTCTCCACGCGTTCCGACACGATCTTCGGAATTAAAAACCTGCTACTGCTGTTCCAACACACGGTACGCCCGAAAGAGGGCGTTCTGCGTGGTATCAAATGCTGATTTGATGCCTCCGTTCCCGGCGATGCTCGAGCCGAGATTGAGCCAGGTATTACTGGTGATCAGATCCTCCGTATACTGGGGCTGATAGACGAAGCCGATCGTGGTTGGAAAGGAAATCTCCACGGCGGGATCGAGGTCAACTTCCAGCGGGGTGATTGGCCCGGGGACCCCGGCAACCAGGCTGACATTATCGATCTGCGTGTAGTAACCGACGGAATTCTGCCAGGCGATCCGGTTCACTTCGCCGAAGGCGCCCCAGGCCGGCTCGTCATCGAGCACGAGTGCGTCATCAAGGGACACGTCGTACGTTTCGTTCGTGGCGTTAAATTCAATTTTCAAGTTATACCAGACATCCCTCGTCATGAAATCCGTCAGCTCGACGGTGCCGGAACTCACACCCGGATCATAAACGAAGAGATCGAGATCATCACCGCCCGCGCCGGTCTCCGAGGCGATTCGAAGCCAGACTCCCTGGACGGGTGCATCATCGTTGCTGAGATACAGAATCAAGTTGGGCCATCCGGGCGCACCCCCGTTCATCATCACATCGAATTCCAGGATCCCATGAGCGAACTGATCCGCTTCGCCGGGTTCAAACCATGCGAACGCGCCATAACTGATTTGCACGCGGTCTGTGAGGTTACTTCCCAGATTCGGCGTATCCCCGATGATGACATTCGCCACTGTAGCCTCCCTGGACCATCCGGGCATGGTATCCAGATCCCCGGTGACCCACCCTTCGAAGTCGGTGAAGTAGTCGGCCATCGCCGTCGAACTGATGGCCATCACGCACAACATGCCTAGTATTCTTTTCATTTTCCGTTTCCTTCTCCTGCTATCTTGCAGATTTATGCAGGTGCTCCGTCCTTTAGATCCAACAAGGCTTCGGGTCTCCCTGGAGAGCCGGCGAGCGACCCCGGTATGGGATGCGCGCGGCAACGGAAAAGTCCTCGGTTCGCTTTTGCGTTGTCAGACTCCAAACCGATCCTTCTCTCTAACGGACCGCAATGACTATATCACGAACAACTCTGGACGCTTATATCACAAAGAATCTACAGAACAACAAGCTTTTTCTTGAAATTTCAAAATTGCTTTTTGTTTTTTTTCGTAAAAAGAGATCCAGTACAATAGAAGCGGCGAAACGCATAGAGTGACAATCCTAACTCTCCGGCAAATTGATTCGGGCGGAATACTCCGTTTGTGCCGGGGCGGCGACGTGGGCAACACAGCATCCGCGTGAATCGGCAATACAGAATTTGTTTTCAGTGGACCAACGATGGTCCCAGGAACGTCGAGATTGTAGATTCTCATTAAGGAGAAAGGCATGGTTCGTATACCCACAAATCGAGTGCCTACTCCTGCAGGGGAGATGCTGCTGGACGAGTTCATCACGCCCATGGGACTCACCCAACGCAATGTTGCCGAGGGGATCGGCGTCCCCTACCAACGGGTTAACGAATTGGTGAATGGACGTCGCGGAATTACCCCGAGCACGGCGCTTCGCCTGGGGAAGTACCTGGGGACGACTCCTGGATTTTGGCTAAATCTGCAGCAACGATGGGACCTTTATCATGCGGCGCGAGAGGAAGAGAAAGCGCTCAAGAAAATCAAACCTGCAAAGATTACAGAGGTGACCTAACGACACCTCGGAGCTCATTGGCTCGTACCTCGCCGCGAGCACAGGCTGACGTGGGCAGCGCTACGGGCTACACGGGGAGTACGCAAGGCATTTGGGAGACCAAGTCGTTTCGATCGTTGAAGCCATCATGCAAGAATCTTTCTGCCCCAATGTTTTTGCTCCTTCACTTTGGCGACGAACGCGTCTTCGTCCCCGTCGAGCCGGCAGAAACAATGGGGCAAAAAAATTTGGCCCTACAATGTGTGTGCTCGTTGTGTGCCATTGTTATCGAGAAGAAGACGCGGTGATCCGTATCATCTCGGCCCGCAAAGCCGACAAGCTTGAGCAAGCAGACTACTGGAGTTAAATCATGAGAGAGCACTACGATTTCACCACAATGAAGGGGCAGAAGAATCCCTACACGAAGCAATTGAAGCAGCCTGTCACCATGCGACTCGACAAGACCACCGTTGCCTATTTCAAGTCCCTGGCCGAAGAACTCGGCATGCCGTACCAAAGCCTGATAAATCTGTATTTGAGAGACTGTGCGCTGCACCATAAGAAGCTGCAATTGAAATGGGGTTCCTGAACTTGCCGAACAATTGCATCCACCAGTCGGGCTTCGCCCGCAGATGATGCACGACGTTAGTCCAGGCCGGGAATGAGGAAGTTCTCTTTCTCCCGGGGCGGCGGGGCATCGGGGTCTCTGGTATCGTCTTCGTCCCGATGCAGCGAAGCATTCGGGTCGTAGATCTTCTGCAACCGTACCCCATCGAGCTTCATCGGGCCGTTCAGCCGCAACTTGACGACCATGGTGTCGGCGGTGGCCGGCACTTCCAGGACGGACCGCCAGTCGAACCAGCCCTCTTTATTGGTGAGGTCCGTGTTGGGCGTGTTGCGCGTGGAGAGGACGTCCCAGACGCGCGACTCGCCGTCATAAAATTCCGCCAATGAGGCACAATGCACCACCACATTGTCTGGGATCGGTCCGATTTGTTTCCCACGGGCGGTGAGCCGGTACACCTGACCCGTGCGGACCGGCACGGCCTGCGAGAGGATCAGGCTGTCGTTGCTCGTCCGCCGCAAGGCATAGTGCCCGACCGCCGCATCGCCCTCGATCGTTTCCGCCGCGCCCTGATCTACGGTCCATCCATTCAGATCCCCATCTTCGAAATCGCCGTTCTTCAGCAGGTTGACCTGATCCGGCTGCTCCATGAGCCACAACTGGATCGACGCCTGTTTGTGAAGGGGATCGTCGGCCTTTACCGCAGTCCAGAATGCCTTCGTCTCCCCCGGTTCGCCGTGCGTCAGGAGACCGTCCGTCACTGCCGAGCAGAGCTGTTCCAGCAAGGTGAGTTCATGGTTGAGAAAGGTGTGACCGGTGTGCGGCGACCAGTAATTCGGATCAGATACTTTCGGATTGAGCTCCGGAAACATCCTCATCCGATCCAGCCCCTCCTGCCGGGCGGCCCGGAGGCGCGCGATCTCACGAGCCCGGGCCAGGGCCGCCTCCCGCTCCGCCTTGCCGGAAACCGAGATCGCGGGCAGGGGCGTGCCGTAGCGCATCGCCCCGATGGCGTTGGCGCGATAGTAGGCCCAGGCATCCAGCATCCGCCCCACGCGGAATCGGAAGGCTGGGTCTTCTTCCGCCCGCACCCGTGCGACGGCCGATTCGATCGCGGCATCCAGATATTCCACATCCGCCGGCGTGTAGTTTCTGAACTCATAGTTGGGCTGCACGGTGGGCGTCTTGGTCCAGCCGACCCAGAGATAGAAGGCGAACCGCTCCCCGGGGTCGCACCGCTCGTAGATTTCCTCCAACCGGTCCCAGAACCGCCGCATGGAAACCGCAGCGGGCCCGTAGGCGCTGCGGCATAGATCCTCCATGAGCGCATCGACATCAGTGTCGACATCCCATTGGAGGGCGTTGATGTAATGGTATTTGAACCCTTCCGTCGTCCAGTCTCCATGGACCTCGTTCACGTGGGCGCGGGCCCCCAGCTTTTCGTGCCCCCATTTCAGGAAATTCCGGGCAGCGTGGGGATAATGCCGGATGCTGAGCATGAAGGAGCCGAACATGTAGGAATAAAGATTTACCGAACGGCACACCTCCCCCCACCGTTCGGCAAGTTCGATTTCGGCGGGAACCACGATCGTCTTCGTGATCGCGACGTTCTCTTCGAGCGAGAAGCGGGGTGGTTCGGCCGTCTGGGCATAGGCCATGGACTCGATCCAGACATCCGGGTGATGGGGCTTTACCTTCCGCGCCACCCGGTTCACCCAGTCGAACCAACGCTCCGAAAAATTGTAAGGCGGGTCGAACGAGTTGATGGCCTCGACGCACCGGCCGCACTCACACCATCCCGCACCATCGTTCTGGCCGACGGAAACCATCGGCAGTTCCGGGTGTTCGGCCAGGGTTTTCAACACGTGCTCAACGGCATGCTCCACCGTCTCCGGGTTGGAAGTGCAGATCTGCCAGCCGTTGCCGTAGGTCCACCACTGGCGTTTGCCGTCAAAAAAGGGGAACCACTCCGGGTGCGCTTCGAAATCCTCTTCGGAAAATATGTACTGCAGCGCATGCTCACCATATCCGTAAAAGCGCGGTTTGCCGCGAAGGTACGAGCGGTTTGGCGTGTAGATGGCCATGCCGCTGTTGTAGCGGCTGATGTAGTCCGGCTCGTAGCGCCGGTCGAGATCCGATGTGACGGCGAGGGTGGCCCGCGAAGGGACAACCTCGTCGCGGGCCGGATCCGGCCAGATCCAGCGCACGCCGCAGAATTCGGTGAGAAACTGATCGACGGCCCAGGTGCTGGAAGGGCGCATTTTCCCGGCCAGGATGAGATGCCGGCGGTCGTCTTCTTCAACGACCTTGATGACGAACCCATCCGCAGAGAGAGCGTCGATCTCCGGGGCGTGCCGATCCGCAAGTGCGGTGCGGCCCACGTGAATCACGGTTCCGCTCCCGGCGATGTCGGCTGAAAGGGAGATCGTCCGGTCGGTCAGACGGGACAGATAGTTGCAAAGATCGGCGGCGGCATCCCGGTCGTGCGCATCCCCGGTACTCACCACGCTGGGCAACGGGACGTCCGGGCCCACGAGTACGACCTGCTCCGCCGCGGTCGCGGACAGACAACCGGCCCAGAGAAGGAGGAAACGCATTTGTTTACGCTTTGGTAGCATGTAATCCATGATAGTCCGTCCCAGGTGAGAAGCAAAGCAGTGTCGCGAATCCCGTTCGATTTGAAACATTGCGGATAGTCACTGCATACACCCTATGTTCAGGTTACTTTGGGAACAGGTCGGAAATCTATCGTTAGACTGAATGGCTCGAAACACAGATCAAGAAAGATTCCGAGATGACACCGATGTACCGCAATAAGTTTCTTCTCATCGACGATGCACACCTGCTCCGGGGGCACAACCTGCGACGCAGGGTCAACCAGGCGGTGAAGCATCCCGAACCCGTGGTCAAACTGGACGCGCCGTGGGACACGGAGAGGATGGAGATGTTCAACTACAACAACGTCCTCTATGACGAAGAGGAGAAGTTGTTCAAGATGTGGTACGTGGTGTGTGGGCAACAACCCGACGAATACTGGGAGCGGGGCCGCAAGACCGCGTACGCGACCTCCGCGGACGGGATCCACTGGGAGAAACCCGTGATGAACAAGGTGGAAGTGCGCGGCTCGACCGAGAACAACTACATCTTCCCGGAGATGTTATCGCTCTGCTACACCATCCTTCGGGACCCCAGCGACGTGCCGTCCCGTCGCTACAAGATCATCTTCTTTGTGGACAGCGAGGAAATGCGGTGGGCGAACTTCCACGTGCCCCTGAACCTGGCCACCTCGGCGGACGGCATCCACTGGGACAAGCCGGTGCACGTGAACCCGATCCTGCGCGGTCTCAGCGATGCCGGGTGGGGCTTTCTCTACGATCCGGACCGGCGGAAGTATCAACTCTACACCCGTCGGGCGCCGAACGTGCCGCGGGATATCTCGCTCCACGAGAGTTACGACCTGGTCAACTGGGAGGACCGAGGCCGCATCCTGGTACCCGGCGACGAACTGGATCCGCCGGAGATGTTCAACTTTCAGGGTATGACGCCGTTCTTCTACGAGGACTTCTGTCTCGGCCTGCTGAACACGCAGTATTCATTGCCCGAATCGGAGAGCTACGAAATATTCCATGAGCCCCCTCCTGACTGGCGGACGAAAAAACTGGGCCACGTCGACGTGCAGCTCGCCTACAGCCGCGACGGCGTACAGTGGGCGCGTCCGGACGACCGGTCGCCCCTGGTGCCCAACGGTGAGCCCGGCGCGCCGGACGAGGGCGTGATCTTTGTTCCCTCGGCCAATCCGCCGGTCATCGACGGGGAGACCTACATCTACTACACCGCGGTGCGATACCAGCACAACGACCGCACCCAGCGGGCGTATATGAAGGAGCATGATCACGATATGCGCGGGGCGGTCTCCTGCATGCTCGCCAAGATGCCCGAGGACCACTGGGTGTCGCTGGACGCCGGGGAGGACGAAGGGTGGATCCTGACCCGGCCCTACGGTTCCCCCTCGCAACTGCTGGTCAACGCCGATGCCGCGGGGGGGCGCATCGAGGCGGAATTTGTCACCCCGTACGGCGAGCCGGTCGACGGGTTCACCCGCGCCGACTGCATCGGGGTCTCGGGCGACGGCAAGGACCAGGAGATCCGGTGGAAGACGGGCATGGATCCGCGCAGCCTGAACGAGTCCCATCGCGGCGGCCTGTCCCTGAAGATCTACCTGCGAAACGCCAAGCTTTACTCCTACAGTCTGATGGAACCGGACCCGGACGGGGAGATCGAGCGGTACTGGGACAACGCCCGCTGGAACGAGGCCATCCTGCACCGATCCGACCCGTGGGGCCTCCGCAACACCGACCCGGCCGGCGGGGTGACCCAGGCTCCCGGCACGCAGAACGCGTCGGGCACCCGATTCGGGCCCAACCCCCGCAAAAAGGCAGAGTGGTCGTAGAACATGTTTGGGCACCCCACCGGCCCTGCGCCGATGGTAGCAAGGTTTGCATACTAATTCGCGACAAGAAGAATCAGCTCCCCACCGGCCCTGCGCCGGTGGTAGCGAGGTTTGCATACTAATTCGCGACAAGAAGAATGAGCTCCCCACCGGCGCAGGGCCGATGGGGTCAGATTGACATCGAGAACGTCAGGGTGTCGAAGAGCTTCGTCACTCTTTCTGCCTGTTGATTACGGCCGGGTCACTTCGAGCCCGTAACAGCGCAGGCTGCCGGCGCCGTCATCAGTGATTTCCACGTTCACCGGATTGCTTGCGCCGCTCTCCGTGGCCGCCGCAGGCGGCGTCCATTCGCCGGACGCGTGGGTTGCAACGTCGCCCCAGCCATTGGCATCGTTCAGATCGTAGGTACCCCGTAGACGGATCGTTACATCGGTTGCGTCGACGTTGCGGGTAAACTCGACGTGGGTTGTCTGCCCGCTTCGTCTTATTGAAAGGGGCTTGATCGAGAATGGATCGATCGGGATCGTCCCGGTGGCCCATTCGTACCCGTTCTTGCCGCCATCTTCATCCACGTCATGGGCAAATGCCGCATCGGTTCCGAGGACGCCGAACGAGGCGATCCAACTGTCATAAAGGGTGGCGCCGATGACGGAAGGCCGAAACAGCTGGATTTCATCCACCTTGTAACTTTCCTGGTTCTGAATTTTGAAATAGACGGCCCCCTGCGCCGCGAGGTCAGTGATACCATGAGCATACTGCACGACCTGGTTGATCGGCGCCTCTTCGTACCCGCTGTCAGCCGCATAGACGGTAACGTTCACGGGGTCGAAATAGAACGTATACCAGACATCGGTCAGCGGGTTGGAGACAGGCAAAGTTGCCTCACTGGAAGAGCCGCTGGGCGATCCGCCCTGGAAGTTGAAAAACCTGAGCTGGGCCTGGCCGGTGGAATTGAAATCGAAATAGAGGTAATAAAGAAATCCCGTGTCCGCGGTGCTCAGCGGTCCGGTTCCGGTCATGATGCCGAGACTCACGAGCCGTCCGGGGTCCCCTCCCGGCAAAAGGCTCATGCGCATTCGCAAGCGGTACCGATCGGCGCCGTGGAACTGGCCGAACCCATCGCATCCACCGTGGTAATCACCACGGAAGCGGTGTCGCTGGCGACATCGAAGTCCACGGACAACGTGATGTAGTCACCGTCCGCGGCACTGCTGGTCAGGGAGTTCTGCCAAAGCAGATCGCGGAGGTCCACGGTTTGTGTCGTCGTGGACGCGATGACCGTTGCATTCCCATCGGTGGCCTCGAACCGGTTGACGGTGCTCAGATCACCGAAGTTGATGCGTGTGCCGACCGTGGCGCCCCCGTCCGTGCTGAGCTGCAGTTGCATGCTGCTGGTCCCCAGCCCAAAGAAGCTCAACTGGTCGCTGATGGTGAGCGAGACGTTGCCCGAAGCCAGGGGCGTGGCGGCCAGATCACGCACCAGGAACGCGCTGAACCCGTTGCGCATGCGGACGTTGGCCACCCCGCTGAATGCATCGCCGGGCGATTGGCCCGCAGGGGCGTCGCGTTGACCATAGTTCGTCCCCGCGCCCCCGCCACCGGTGGTTTCAATGACGATCCACCCATTGTCGCCGTTTACGAAGCCGTCTTCCCAATCGCCAACCGCCGCGCCCGAGGTCCCGGCGGTAATCGGCGGCGAGGTGAAGGGTTCCAGGAACGAGAATGGTGTGGCAAACGCGGAAAGCTGGCACAGGCAAACGCTGGTGACCGCTATGATACATACTCTAATACATTTTATCTTCTTACTCCTCTTTCTCCATTTCCATGTGGTTGCTTACTTCTGCCCGGTAGGACATGGGCTGCTCAAGGTACAAGATTCACGCGGTAGTTGCCTTGACTCTCCACGGTATTGGTGTCGGTGTAGTTCGCGGTGGCCGCGGAGCCTGTTACTGTTGCGATCGGATTGAACATATCTTCAATCGCGACGTTTTTCTCCACGTCATACGTCAGGTTGGATACGCTCACCCACTCGATGGTGATCGATCCGTCCGTTTCGGCGCGAATATCCGTCAAGTCCGGAGTATCCGGGATCCCGGTTTCGGTGATGGATAAGGTATCCATCCACACCAGGCTGCCCGAGGCGTGGCCGTTGGCCGGCGGCTTGGCGATGAGCACCATCCGGGAGATCTCATCGACGTCCATTTCGAAACCGACGACTATCGGCGAGGTCGAACTCGCAGAGCCGACGGCATCCACCGTGGTAATCACCACGGAAGCCGAATCGCTGACACAATCGAAGTCAACCGACAGGACGATGTAGTCGCCGTTCGCCGGATTGCCGTCCAGGCTGTTGTTCCAGAGCAGCGGGCGTGCATCGACGGTCAAATTCGTGGTTCCGGCAATCACCGTCCCGTGACCATCCACGGCCTCGAACCGATTGGTCGCGGTCAGATCGCCGAAATTAAGACGGGTTCCCACCGTGGCTCCCCCGTCCGTGCTGATCTGCAACTGCATCTGGCTGGTGCCGAGGCCGAAAAAGGCCAACTGGTCGCTGAGGGTCAGGGAGACATTGCCCGTCACCAGCGGCGTACCGCTGAGGTCGCGGGCGAAGAATGCATCGACGTGGTTTCGCATGCGGATGTTGCAGACGTCCTGAAATGCGCCCCCCGGGCTGCTCTCCGGCACGCCGGGCGTGCGCTGTCCGAAATTGATGCCGGAGAAAGAGGTGTTCTCGACCACGATCCAACCATTGTCGCCGTTCACGAGGCCGTCCTCCCAGTCACCCGGCGGATCCGGGAGATCGGCTGTCCCCGCAGTGATGGGCGGGCTGCTGAACGTCTCGGTGAAGGAAAAGCCACCGGCCTCACTGATACTCGGTGTGATGGAAAGCACCAAGGTCAACAACAGGACCGGCACGATTTGACGGGGATTCACGATATTGGCTCCTTGGTGACTTAGCTTACTGCAAAAGTTTCTTTCTGTCGGGCGTGAGCTACCGGCGCGGTCGAGGCGGTCCATACGACCTCCGCGCGAAGAACCGTTCGAAACAAATGGGAGCTCTCTTCGGTGAGGGCATTCATCAGACACGCCGCGGCATTTTCAGCAGCCACTACAATTGGGGTCGGTTTAGGCTTGATTGTCAATCCCACATTCAGAAACATCTCTTCCGCCTTCCGAATTTGATTATCACCAAACTTAGCAATAAAATCTGCGAAAATCCTCTTCACAGAATGATTCTCCCGCCGCGAAATCAATATCAATAGGTTGCTAATTCCAAGCTTTCATGTCGCCGATCGGAAGTTTCGGCGACTTCCGCTACACGAAAAATCCGTTCAATCCGAAATTCGAAAGGCAAATGATGAGTGGTACATGCCGTTACAAGTTCCTGGTAATTGACGATCAGGACCTGCTGGAGATCAGCAATCTTACACGCAAAGTCAACCAGGCCATCAAGCATCCTGAGCCGGTAGTCAAAATGGACGCCCCCTGGGACACCGATGACGATGTCTTCGATCTCGCCAGCGTTGTTTACGATGAGGCCGATGGCTTGTTCAAGATGTGGTATCAAATCTATACTGTGGACAGTCGCAGAGAATACGGCCCTTCCTGCCCAGCCAAGATGGCTTATGCATTCAGCAGCGATGGTCTCAACTGGGAAAAGCCGATCTTGAACAGGTTAGAGATCAACGGTACGATGGAGCACAACTTCGTGACGCCGGAAATGGGAAATTTTTCGATGTCTGTTCTCATCGATCCCAGCGACCCGTCTGAACGGCGATTCAAGATGATGTTTCTTGCCGACTCCGGATTCGGCAGCGGAGGAGAGACGGATTGGGCCAAGTTCCATGTGCCCTTGTGTATTGCCTATTCACCCGATGGAATACACTGGGATCGGCCCGTTCACGTCAATCCGGTTCTTCGGGGAGTAAGCGACGGGATTTTCGCCCTGTATTATGACGAAGATCGACGAAAATATGTCCTCTTTTCACGCCGGGTTCCCAACCTGCCGAGAGACATCTCTCAATACGAAAGCTACGACCTGGTCAACTGGGAAGACAAGGGCCGGGTGCTCGTTGCCGGCGACGAATTTGATTCGCGGTATACGACAGACCTGCACGCGTTTTCTCCGGTTCGCTATGAACAATTTCACCTTGCGGTGATAAATACCATGTACACTTTGCCGGAATCAGAGAGCTATTCGGTGTTTCAGAAACCTCCCGCGGATTATCCCAATCAAATGCTGGGCACGATGGACCTGCAACTGGCATACAGCCGTGACGGCCAAAACTGGTCACGGCCAAATGATCGTTCACCGGTAGTCGCATTGGGTCCTGCCGGTTCGCCGGACGGCGGGTTCATATTTCCGATCAATAATCCAATCGTACGCGATGGCGATACCTGGATTTATTACAGCTCAAGATGTCGCCGCCACAACGACTGGGATCTGCATCAGAGCGGGTATAACGTTACTCCGAGAAATGAAGGTTTCGGCATGCTGGCAAAGATGCCGGAGGATCACTGGGTTTCGCTGGACGCCGACAATAACGAAGGCAGCTTTGTGTGCAAGCCCTGGGGCCCGCCGCACGAGATTTTCGTCAATGCCGACGCGCAGGGCGGCTCGATCGAAGCCGAGCTTGTTACGCCATACGGCAAAGTTGTGCCCGATTATTCCCGGAACGATTGTATTGCCGCAACCGCCAGTGGTAAGAATCAGCAAATCAAATGGAAAAACGGCAAGAGCGCCTGGGAGAGTATCGCCAAAGACCATCGCGGCGGGTTGCTGATGAAATTCTATCTGAAGAACGCAAAACTGTATTCCTACACCTTTACCCTGCCCGATGCGGACGGCCAACTCGAGCGCGACAGAGTCAATGCCCGCTGGTGCGAGCATATCAAGCACCGTAGCGGCAACTGGGGTCGAAACAGCAATGAACCGGCAACAGGCCGGGCGGCCCTGCCGACCACATCATAAGAACTTGTACTTTTCCATCCTGACGCCATGCAACGGAAGAGCAACGGGAGGCAATGAAATTATCGATACAAAAGCAGCGCATAATACGGCATGCTTTCTCACCCTTGAACTGCTCATTGTTTCACGCCTACCCTTTCATTTCTTCCGCGTCACCCTCAATCCTCTCCAGCTTAAAGAAAGCCGGACGGAAGCCATCCGTGCAGCATGTGACGAAAACGCCCGGTTTGACGCCATTCATATTGCCACCGCGGGCCAGGACCATGATCCGGACTTTCTTCTTGCTGATCATTGTTGGAAGCACTCCTTCGAAAATTAAGACTGGCCGAAACAGATGCGAGTTTTCAACGGGCTGTTGGTTTCACCTTTACCTTACGATCCGGTTTCTCGTAGGCTTTCCATCAGAAAAGCGCGAGGGTAAAAGTCATGACATTGACACAGCGACAGATCGACGAATTTCATCAGAACGGTTACCTGAAGTACGGCAAAATTCTTGAGGACGAGGAGATCGAACTGCTGCGTGAGCAGTACGACCTTGAATTCGAGAAGGCGCGTAAGAACAACAGCTACCGCAACCTGTCCATCCACGACGGGAGCGACGTGGCGACCCGGGAGGTCGCGCCGCAGCGCATGCTCCAGGTGATGCATATGAGCGAACGCAACATCCACTTTCGCCGCCTGGTCTACAAAAAGGAGATTCTCGACATTGTGGAAGATCTGATTGGCTCCAACATCCAGCTCTTTCATGACCAGGCGCTGTACAAGCCCGCGAACGATGGTGGCGCCGTGACGTGGCACCAGGACAACGGCTATTGGAAGTGCCGTCCGGGGAATCTCGTGTCCTGCTGGCTGACGCTCGACGACGTCGACATAAGCAACGGCGCGATGCAGGTCATTCCGGGGAGTCACCTGACTCCCGTGTGGCACGAGCAAAGCAAGCGGACAAATGCATTGCTCGAGTTTCGGGATCTGGACGAATCCAAAGCCGTGGCCGTCGACCTCCCCGCAGGCGGTTGCATGTTCCATCATTGCCAGACGCTGCATCATACCGCACCCAACACGACCGACCGTCAGCGCCGCGCGTTCGCGATCCACTGCATGCCGCCCGGTACGCGCCTGACCTCAGAGCATCAGGATGACCAGAGCATGGCGATCGGCTTCGAACGACCGTTGCTTCGTGCGCGGATGTGACGCGGCGAGCGGCGGGTTGATGATCCCGGCCGGATCTGGGCCCGCTCCGTAGTTTGAATGAGTACAGTTTTTCCATTTTCTGGTGTTTCAAGGGTTGCTTGTTTTGCTCTACTTTTTTGGTAAAAAGCGATCCAATACAATGGAAGCGGCGAAACGCATAGAGTGCGGAATGCACGGGAGGTGAGTTGAAGTGAGAGGGAAGTCCACCAAGACGATTCGTGTCGGTGTGGTTGGCGTGAACCGCGGCCTTGCTTTTGCCAGTGATGCCGCCTCGCTTCGCGCGCTGAAACTGGTCGCGATCTGCGATACCTGGGAGGAAAGACTTGCCATCGCCGGCCGGAAACTCGGGGTGACGACCTATCCCGACTTCGACGAGTTCCTCGCCCACGACATGGACGCGGTGATTCTGGCCAACTATTTTCACGAGCACGCTCCCCTGGCCATCCGGGCCCTGGAGGCCGGGATGCATGTCATGTCGGAAACCGCGGCCTGCATAACGATGGCCGAGGGCGTGGCGCTCGTGAACGCGGTGGAGAAGAGCGGCCGGATCTACCAGTTCGCCGAGAACTATCCCTACTCGCTGTGGAACCAGGAGATGCGGAGACTGTACCAATCGGGAAAGCTGGGGACGTTCATGTACGGCGAAGGCGAGTATGTGCACCTGGAGAGCCCGTCCTTCTGGAACAAGATCTCCCCCAGCGTCGACCACTGGCGCAACTGGCTCCCCGCCACCTACTATTGCAGCCACGCGCTGGGGCCGATCATGTACATCACGGATACCCGGCCGGTTTCGGTCAACGCTTTTGTCATCCCTTATCCCGCCGACGACCCGGTGCGTCGGGAGTCGGCCAAGCGGCATGACGCTGCCTCCATGATCGCTCTCCGCATGGACAACGATGCCGTGGTCAAGCTTCTCCAGATCCATCTCTCCGGCCACAATGTCTGGGTGCGCGTCCACGGCACCCAGGGACAGGTGGAGAACTTGCGGACAAACCAATGGCAGGTGCGGCTTCGCCGGGAAGCGGCGTTCCGCCGGCGGGGAGAGCCTGCCGAACAAATCTATCTCCCCGAATTCCCACACCATCACGAGCAGGCCATGGCAACCGCACACGCCGGCGGCGATTTTTTCATGAACTACGAATTTGCCGAGGCCATTCGGAAGAACGAGCAGCCTTTTCTCGATGTTTATCGAGGGGTCAGCATGGCGTCGGTCGGCATCCTGGGGTACCGCTCGGGATTGGCAGGCTCCGTTCCCTTGGAAGTACCGGATTTCCGGAAGAAATCAATCCGCCGCAAGTTCGCCGACGACCACTGGAACCCGGATCCGAAACAACGCAAGAAAGGCGATCCCTGGCCGAGCGTGCAGGGTAACGTCAAGGTCACCCCCGAAGCCCTGGACCGGGCGCGACGTGATTGGAAGGATTCGGCGAATCCCGTGATGTATGGCTGACGCCGGTGTACGGCCTCCTGAACGTGACCCAGGTGGGCGTCCTGACACCGCGTTGCAATCTCATATCAGTCTATGTCGGCGAAGAGGACAGGGCACTACCGTACCTCGCCGAGCGATGTGTCGAGCGAACGGGAGCCGGAGCCTGAATCGAAAGAACAAGTGTGGGTTCGACTTGCTGACTCGTCTGCAGACGGAGCGGTCGACATTAAGGCTTCTCTTCCTTACGCTACCCTCCCCACATGTGATAACGGGGCTTTGAGCAACGTAGGGATGCATCGCCGTGGCCACGGCTGCCGAACAACCGATATGTAGAGGACAACATGGAGCCGTGTTGATGCGATTGTCGGTGGACCCAATCGTGAATTGGGTGGACCCAAATCAAGTTTGGCTAGACCCAATTTCGATTTGGGTTAGACAGAACCCGAATCGAATACCTCAAGGTGTCTAACGGGGGAGGTGGTGCGGGTATGCAACACCTTCATGGGTCAACTCAGCTATTACCCTGTAGAGAAGCAACTCTCGTCGTCCCTGCGTGCAACTTTTCATTCTAGGCGCCTGAGAAATGTGCGTACCAATTCTGTACCGATTCTTCGACCATTATCGCACCCCATGGCCCACATCACACCGAATGGCCCATGCGTACGAGCGCGCGCAAGTGATTGCAACTTACGTAATTGGCTGACTAGCAAAAAGTTGCGCATGGTACGCCTTGTTGGTTCAGGTCCATGTGCCCGCGAGAGCGTGGATATTCTGGCTCTCTCGGTTAACTGGCCTCCGGAGAATCTCCCACCTTCGCCAGTAGGCCTCGTCAATCAGTGCTGCGTCACTCGGATAGCGACACAGCTTCCTTGATCTGGTTCAAGATTGCGTTGCCTGCTGCATAGACAGGGGATTTAAAGCCGTATGCGTCTGGAGTGGCCATAACGCCGCCGCGCTTGCTGAATACGTGCCACAATTAAATTCACGCCTTCAGTTTATGGTGCGTTTCTGCCTTGCCCACGATGGCAAGGCGATTGCGACTGACTATTCCG
>Ga0310121_10000741_pt1 | contig 35064 bp, 38 predicted proteins | sample CB27_Tmax_986_MG_FD_203504 | JGI IMG/M metagenome (GOLD analysis project Ga0310121, IMG submission 203504) | Marine microbial communities from Western Arctic Ocean, Canada - CB27_Tmax_986 | ecosystem: Environmental > Aquatic > Marine > Oceanic | place: Canada: Western Arctic Ocean | collected...
TCCTCTTGTTGGGTGGTGAGCTTCACCACGCGCTCCTTCGCCACAAATGATCAACTGGATACCCAGCTGCGCATCGAGTGTAGGGCATCCCCATGGGTACCCAATGCCAGGCGGATGCGGGTCCGGTTGGCATGACAGAAGGCGGTGGAAAACCTGTGGAAAAGACGGATTACGGTCGTCAGGAAGGGTTGCTAAGCGAGGAAAACGCGGCCTCTGCGGCGGCGATCGTCGCGTCGATGGCGGCGTCATCGTGGGCGGCGGAGACGAACATCGCCTCGAATTGGGCGGGGGCGAGGTTCACGCCACGGTCGAGCATGGCGTGGAAGTAGCGGCCGTAGGCGGCGGTGTCGCTGGCGGCGGCGGAGTCGAAGTCGGTGGTCAGTCCGGCGCGGAAGAAGCCCGTGAGGATGGAGCCGACGCGCTGGACGGTGCAATCGATCTCGGCTTGCTTGGCGGCCCGGGTGAGGCCGGCGCTGAGTCGGGCGGCGCGCGATTCGAGGGCGTCGTAGAAGCCGGGTTGGGCGACGGCGTCCAACGTGACGATGCCGGCACTCATGGCCAGCGGATTGCCGGAGAGCGTGCCGGCTTGGTAGACCGGGCCCTCGGGCGCGAGATGATCCATAATGGTTGCCGATGCACCGATCGCGCCGACGGGCAGCCCGCCGCCGATGATCTTGCCGAGGCAGGTGATGTCCGGCAGGACGCCGTAGCGTTCCTGCGCACCGCCGCGGGCGATGCGAAAGCCGGTGATGACTTCGTCGAAGATGAGTAGGGCGCCGCTCACCTGGCTAAGCGTGCGCAGCCCTTCGAGGTAGCCCTCAGCCGGGGGCACGACGCCCATGTTGGCGCCGACAGGCTCGAGGATGATGGCGGCGAGGTCATCGCCATAGCGGTCGATGATGGCGCGGACGGCGTCAAGGTCATTGAAGGGCGCGACGAGCGTTTCGGCGGCGTAGGCGGCGGGGACGCCGGCTGTGTCGGGCAGGGCGAGCGTGGCGATGCCGGAGCCGGCCTTGGCCAGCAAGCCGTCGGAGTGGCCGTGGTAGCAGCCGGCGAACTTCAGCACCTTCGAGCGGCCGGTGACGCCGCGCGCGAGGCGGATAGCGGTCATGGTGGCTTCGGTGCCGGAGTTGACGAAGCGGACTTTCTCGATCGAGGGCACGGCGTCGACGACGCGCTGGGCCAGTTCGGTCTCGAGTTCGGTAGGCGCGCCGTAGGCGGTGCCGCGACGGGCGGCGACTTCGATCGCGCTGATCACGGCATCGGGGGCGTGGCCGAGGATGAGCGGCCCGTAGGCGCAGACGTAGTCGATGTAGGTGTTGCCGTCGAGGTCGGTGAGCCGGGCACCCGAGGCGGAAGCGATGACGAGGGGATCGCCGCCCACGGCGCGGAAGGCGCGCACGGGGCTGTCGACGCCGCCGGGCAGGACGGATTGGGCGGCGGCAAAGGCCTGGGCGGATTTCACGTTCATTTGCGGAACTCGTTTTGCGCTGAGGACGGTCCGGCGAGCAGGGTCAGGAGACCGCGCAGGTCGGGGTAGGTCCAGTGGGGATTAGCTTTGAGCAGCTTGGCGTGGCTTTCGTCTTCGTAGCGGCGGACCCAGTAGCTCAGCATGCCAGCGTTGCGCGCCCCGGTCACGTCGGCGTAGGGGCTGTCGCCGACATAGATGATCTGCCCCGGTTCGTAGCCGGCTCGCCGGGCAACGGCGTCGAAGAAGGGGCGGCGCGGTTTGTAGGAGCGCACGGCCTCCGAAGAGATGACGTGGTCGACTTCGATGCCGCCGCGCTCGAGTGCGGGGTAGAGGTGACGGTCGTCGGCGTTGCTGGCCACTACGAGCGTGAGTCCGGTGCCGCGCAAGGCGCTGAGGACGTCGTTGACTTCCGGGTAGACCTCCGCGCGCGCGAGCAGGTCGAACATGTGGAGGAAGGCGTCATGGGGGTCGGGCTGGTCGATCTTGGTCTGGCCAAAGGCGGCACGGAAGAAGCGGGGCCAAGTTTCGGCCATTGGCAGAAAGGGGGGCTCGGGGCCGTCAAGCGGCTTCTCGGGATCGCGGCCGTGGGCGCGGCTGTGGGCACGCGCCGCCTCGATCCAGCTCTTCCAGACCTCGTCGCCCTGGACGTGGGAGATGCCGTGCCCGTCGAGGTAGGCGTGAAGGGCGGGGGCGAAGGCGCGTTCGTCGAAGTTGAGCAGGGTGCCGTAGGCGTCGAATGCGATGGCGCGCACCCCAGCCAGATCCGGCGCGCCTGCCGTCTCGGAGTCCCCGCGCGGATCTGGCGATGTCTTGTTCAGCGGGCTCTGAGCCAACGTGCCATCTCTTTCGCGTGGTAGGTCAGGATCAGGTCAGCACCGGCGCGCTTGATCGCGATCAGGGTCTCGGGGATGACGCGTTCCTCGTCGAGCCAGCCTCGCTGGGCGGCGGCTTTGATCATCGCGTACTCGCCGCTGACGTTGTATGCCGCGAGCGGCTGATCGAAGCGGTCGCGGGCGCGGCGGATGATGTCGAGATAGGGCAGGGCGGGCTTGACCATGACGATGTCGGCGCCCTCTTCGATGTCGAGCGCGATCTCGGCGAGGGCTTCGCGGGCGTTGGCGGGGTCCAGTTGGTAGCCGCGACGGTCGCCCTGGGCGGGGGCGGAGTTGGCGGCCTCGCGGAAGGGGCCGTAGTAGGCGGAGGCGAACTTGGCGGCGTAGGCGAGGATGGCGGTGTCGGTCAGGGAGGTGGCGTCGAGCGCGGCGCGGATGGCGCCGACGCGTCCGTCCATCATGTCGCTGGGGGCGACGATCTCCGCGCCGGCCTCGGCGTGGCTGAGGGCCTGCTGGACGAGCAGCTCGACGGAGGGGTCGTTGAGTACGTTGCCGGAGTCGTCGAGCACGCCGCAGTGGCCGTGGTCGGTGTACTCGCAGAGGCAGACGTCGGTGATCACGAGCAGGTCGGGGTCGGCGTCCTTGAGCGCGCGGACGGCGTTCTGGACGATGCCGTTGGCGTCGTAGCCGGAGGAGCCAACCGCGTCTTTGTAGCCGGGCAGGCCGAAGAGCAGGACGGCGGGCACGCCGAGTTCGCGCAGTTCGGCGGCTTCGCGCGCCATCTGGTCGACGGAGAGGTGGTACTGGCCGGGCATGGAGCCGATCTCTTGGCGCACGTCCTGGCCGGTGACGACGAACATCGGGTAGATGAAGTCGTTGGCGCTGAGCGAGGTCTCGCGGACCATGCCGCGGATCGTTTCGCTGCGACGCAGACGGCGCATGCGGCGGCTGAGCTGGAGGGCGGTGCGGTTCTCGGCCTCAAGCATGGGGCTGGACTCCCTCTCGTTTCGGTTCGCTGGGGTTGGCGAAGTGGGTGCGCAGCGCGTCGATCAGGCCGGGGATGGTGTGGACCTCACTGACGAGGTCGACGTGGAGACCGGCGTCGATGGCGGTCTGGGCGGTGACGGGTCCGATGCAGGCGATGAAGGCGTTTCGCAGCAACTCAGCCCGGCCGTCGAGCATCTCCAGGCAGCCGCGCACGGTAGAGGAGGCTGAGAAGGTGGCGATTTCGACGCTGCCGGCTTTGAGGCGGGCGATGACTTCTGGGTCGGCTTGCGTGGGGTGGCGATTCTCGTAGAGAGCGACATCGTCGACGCTGGCGCCGCGCTGGCGTAGCCCGTCGGGCAGGGTGTCGCGCGCCTCGGCGGCGCGGGCGAGCAGGATCCGGATGTCGCGCAGTTCGTGCTGGGCGAAGGCCTCCAGGAGCGACTCGGCGACGAAGCGCTCGGGGATGACGTCGGCGCGGAGGCCGTGGTCGTTGAGGGCGGCGGCCGTTTCGCTGCCGATGACCGCGATCTCGCTGCCGGCGAAGATGCGGGCGTCGATCTCCATGCCATCGGCGTCGATTGTCGCGAGCCGTTCGAAGAAGAGGCGGACGCCGTTGGCGCTTGTGAAGATGACCCAGTCGTAGGCACCGCCGGCTAGATCGTCGATGGCCTGGTCGATCGGGCCGGGTTCGCTTGGGACGATCTCGATCGTCGGAAACTCCAGGGGTTCGGCGCCTTCGCGGCGGAGCCGTTCGACCATCCGCGAGGCTTGGGCGCGCGAGCGGGTGACGAGCACCGACTTGCCGAAGAGGGGGCGTTCGCGGGTGGAGTCATACCAGCGCAGCGTCGCGCGATAGCGAACGACCTCGCCGACGACGGTGAGGACGGGCGATTCGAGCTTCGCTTCGGCGACGGCTTCGGCCAAGGTGGCGAGTGTCGCGCTGACCACGCGCTGGCGCGGGGTGGTGCCGGAGGCGATCGCAGCGGCGGGTGTGTCGGGCGAGCGGCCTTCCTCGATCAGCCGTGCGGCGATGGCAGGAAGAGCGCGCAGGCCCATCAGCACGACGAGCGTGTCGGTCGCGGTGCTGAGGCGGCCCCAGTCGATCGTGGATTCGGACTTGGCGGCGTCTTCGTGGCCGGTGACGGCGGCGAAGGAAGAGGAAGCGTCGCGGTGGGTGAGGGGGATGCCGGCATAGGCGGCAGCGGCGATCGCGGAGCTGATGCCGGGCACGATGTCGAAGGCGAGACCGGCCTCGGCCAGCGCCTCCGCCTCCTCGCCGCCACGACCGAAGACGAAGGGGTCGCCGCCCTTGAGCCGCACGACACACTTGCCGGAGCGGGCGCGGTCGATCAGCAGGTCGACGATCTTTTCCTGGGGCACGGAATGGTCGCCGGAGGCCTTGCCGACGTAGCGCAGCTCGGCCCGGGCGGGTGCGTGGCGCAGCAGGGTCGGGTCGATCAGGCGGTCGTAGACGACGACGTCGGCGGCGGCGAGTCGATCGCGGCCAGCCAGGGTGAGCAGGTCGGGGTCGCCTGGCCCGGCGCCGACGAGGCTGACGAGGCCCCGGCTTCCATCGTTGCCGGCTCGGCCGCTCACGAGATGGTCTTGGCGAGTAGATCGGCCGCGCCGCCGCGCAGCAGCTCTTCGCCCAATTGCTGGCCGAGCAAGTCGGGCTCGGCGGCGTCGCCGTGCAGTTGGAGGGTCATGTTGCGCTCGCCCTGTTCGTCGCTGACGCGAGCGATGAGGGTGAGCGAGCCGGCGTTGAGGCGAGCCAGCGCACCGACGGGCAGCGTGCAACCCGCGCCGAGCGCGGTGAGCACGCCGCGCTCGGCGCGCACCGTGATCTCGGTTTGTTGGCTGTTGATGGGCTGGAGCGCGGCGATGGTGGCGTCTTCGCGGGAGCGGGCTTGCAGCGCGATTGCGCCTTGGCCGGGCGGAGGCAGGATGCGCTCGATCGAGAAGTATTCGCTGACGACGTCGAGGCGGCCCAGACGGGCCAGCCCGGCGGCGGCGAGCACGATCGCGTCGTAGTCGCCTGCGGCGAGCTTGGCCAAGCGGGTGTCGACGTTGCCACGGATGTCGCGGATGCCGAGGTCGTCGCGCAGGGCGTGCATCTGGGCGATGCGACGCCGGCTGGAGCAACCCAGGATGGCCTGAGGCGGAAGATCGGCCAGGGTTTGACCGTCGCGCGAGACGAGCACGTCGCGCACGTCGGCGCGGGGCAGGAAGGCGACGAGGGCGGTGCCGTCCGCCAGCTCGCTGGGGATGTCCTTGGCGCTGTGGACTGCGACGTCGATGCGGCCGTCGAGCAGTGCCGCTTCCAGTTCGTGAACGAAGATGCCCTGGCCGCCGATCGCGGTGAGGGGCGACGTGCGGTCGCGGTCGCCCTGCGTGGTGATCAGGACCGCTTCGCCGGCGACGCCGGTCGCGGCGAGCGCGTCGATGGCTTGCTGGGTCTGCAGACGCGCGAGGGGACTAGCGCGAGTGCCGAGCCGCAGAGAATCTATCGCGGGAGGCATCAGTCATCCTCGACCCCGAAGATGTCGCGCACGGTTTGGGCGCCGTCCTCGGTGTCGTCGGCCTGGCGCAAGAAGTCGATCGGCTCGTGCAGCAACTTCTTGACGATGGCGGCCGTCATGCGATCGAGCTTCTCGCGATCGGTGTCGTTGATTTGGAGTTCGTTCAGGGTGCGCTCGAGTTCCTCGCGGCGGATGGCGTCGGCGTGGCGGACGAGGGCCTTGATGGTGGGGACGGCGTGGCGCTGATCGAGCCAGTCTTCGTAGGTGTCGGTGGCTTGCTCGACGAGCCGGAAGACGTCGGCGGTGGCGGATTCGCGCCGTTCGAGGTTGGATTCGGCGACGGTCTGCAGGTCGTCGATGTCGAAGACATGGATGCCCGGCAGTTCGTTGACAGCGGGATCGACGTCGCGTGGGACGGCCACATCCATGAAGACGACGGGTGTCTCGACGCTGCCGCGACTGCGGGCGACGAGGTCGGCGTCGATCAGGTAGTCGTCGGCGCTGCTGGAGGTGATGACGAGGTCGGCAGCGGCGAGCGCGGATTCGAGTTCGCTGAAGTCCACGACGCTGCCGCCGAGGAAGTCGGCCAGGTCTTCGGCGCGACTGAGGGTGCGGGAGGTGACGGTGATCTGGTCGACGCCGTGGTCGCGCAGGGCGCGCGCGGCGAGCTTGCCCGCCTCGCCGGCGCCGACGACGAGGGCGCGGCATTCGTGGAAGTCGGGTACGTGCCGCCGGACCAGCGCGACGGCGGCGGAGCTGACAGAGACGGCGTGGCGCGCGATGTCGGTTTCGTGGCGGGCGCGACGGCCGGTGCGCAGCGCGTCGTGCAAGAGGCGGGCGAGGGCAGCGTCGAGGGTGTGGGCATCGCGCGCGCCGGTCAGAGCGGAGCGGACCTGACCCAGGATCTGGCTCTCGCCCAGGATCATGGAGTCGACGCCGGCGGCGACGCGGAAGAGGTGGGTGGGCACCTCGCGCCCGCGCAGACCGTAGTAGCCGGGCAGGTCGATATCGCGACCGCGGCCCTTGAAACTTGCGAGCTCGATTAGCAGATTGGCAGGCTCGATTTCAGCATGGTGAGGGTGGACGTAGATCTCGGTGCGGTTGCAGGTGGAGAGGATGACGCCGTTACCGAAGGTGCGGGCGAAGTGCTGCACGGCCTCGGGCAGCTCGGCGGAGGAGAGGGCGAACGGCTCGCGTTCTTCGACGCGGGCGGTGCGGTGACTGAGACCGGCGGCGATCAGGCTCATCGCACCGCCTCCGGGACGGGGCTGCTCTGGCCGGGTGGTGCGGAAGGGGCAGGCTGTTGCGGCAGGACCTCGGGGCCGAGGTGGGCGTAAAGGCGGGCCTTGGCCTGGCCCCAGCGTCGTTGGGTGAGAAGCGCGCGGAGCGGTCCATCGATGGCGTCCTGCCAGGTCTGTTGTGGGATTTGGCGTAGGACGCCGCGCTGCTTGAGTTCGCCGCGCACCTCGGCCAGCAGTTCGGCCAGCGCTTCGAAGTCCTCCGTGAAGTAGTCGTTCAACTCCTCGCGCACGCGACGGGCCATGGCGGGACTGCCGCCACCGGTGGAGATGCCGATCGTGATCGGGCCACGGCGGACGACGGAGGGCAGGATGAAGTCGCAGTGTTGCGGGTCGTCGGCGGCATTGACCCAGATACCGCGCTGGCGGCCTTCCTCGCGGATGGCGGCGTTGGTAACCCCGTCGTCGGTGGCGATCATGACCCAGTCGAAGCCGGTCATGTCGCCGTCTTGGTAGGGGCGGGCGATGTGCTGGATGCGTCCGTCGTCGCGCAAAGCTTCGAGCTCGGACAACAGGTCGGGGCTGATCACGGTGATGGCCGGGACCTCGGCGCGAAGCAGACCCTGCGTCTTTTCGAGTCCGACGTTGCCGCCGCCGATGACGAGGACGTTGCGGTTGGTCGTGTCGATGAAGACGGGGTAGTAGGCCACGGTTAGTGGCCCCCGTCGGATGGGCTCGTGCCGCTCTGGGCGTTTGCTTCAGTCTGAGACTGGTCGTCGTGCTCCCAGAGGGGGTGCTGTTCGTAAGCGGCGGTGAGCGCGACGAGGACCCGATCCTCGAGCGTGGCTGCCTTCTCCCAGAGCCGCTCGGCGTCGTCGCTGCTGAGGCCGAGGTTGCCGGCGTGAGCGCGCAGGGCCTGGTCCATGCCGCGACGGAAATATGCGAAGGCGGTGACGGCCTCGGTCAGGCCGACCTGGGCGAGCCGAAGGACGTCCGCGTAGCCGGTGCCGATCTCGGCGGCTTCCGCTTCGAGGGCGGGCTCGTCGCCGCTGTCGGCGACGTAGGCCTCGACGAGGTGGACCATGCGGCGACCGAGTTCGGCCAGGTCGCGGCGCGCGTCGGGGGCGAGGCGGTCGAGCCAGGTGTGGGGTTGCCCCTCGTCGCTGTTGAGGCGTTCGCGGATACGGGCGACGGCGTCGTCGTCGAGTTCCTGCGCGGGGTCGAGTCCGGTGCCCATGAGACGGTCGAGGTCGGAGGCGGAGAAACGTCGATGGCCGCCGGGGGTGCGGAAGGTGCGCACGAGGCCGGCGTCGGCCCAGCGTCGGAGGGAGGAGCTGTTGACGCCGAGCGTCTTGCTGGCGTCGCCGAGGCTGAGCCAGTCGGATCGTTCGTCGATGGGGTGTGTCTGCGAGTCGGCCAAACCTACTCAAATCTCCCGAAATCTACTGAACTCTGCGCATGCTAGGGACAGCGTACGCCTCAGGCAATGGGAAATTTTTCACGGATGGGGATGGATTGGGGCGGGTGTTGCGGCGTCGACAGGAGGAGCCAGCAGCCCTGGAGCGGAAAATCCGCTCTAGGCTTCCCGCACCGACTTGAGGACGCGCACGGTCTCGATCGCGGCGAGGGCGGCTTCTTCGCCTTTGTTGCCCGCGTCGCCGCCGGCGCGGGCGACGGCCAGTTTGGTGGTGGGGGTGGCCAGGACTTCGAAGATGCAGGGGACGCCGGTGTCGAGTCCGACGCGGGCGATGCCGTTGGCGGCCGCTTCGGCGACGAGGCGGTAGTGGTCGGTCTCGCCGAGGATGACGGCGCCGAGGCAGATGACGGCGTCGTAGTCGCCGCTCTGGGCGGCGCGCTGGGTGACGAGCGGGATCTCAAAGGCGCCGGGGACCCAGTAGACGTCGATTTCGGAGTCGGCGGCGCCCTTCGCGGTCAGCGTGGCGACGCAGCCGTCGAGCAGCGGCTTGGTGATGAAGTCGTTGTAGCGGGAGACGACGACCGCGAAGCGCAAGCCGCCGGCGTCGTCGTTGCCTTCGTGGCTATTGGGCATGGGTCTGGCGCATTCGTTGTCCGGTGGTGAGGGCTTGGGCGGCGGGCGTTCCGGGCGTGGGGAGGCACTATCCAGCGGTGAGGGCGGAGTCGGTGTCGTCGCCGGCGGTTGCTGCGTCGCTGTCATGGGTGAGCTCTTCCTCGAAGAGGTGGCCCATCTTTTCCTGCTTGGTGGAGAGGTAGCGGATGTTATGGGGGTTGGAGACGGCTTCGATCGGGACGCGTTCGACGACTTCGAGGCCGTAGCCGGAGAGGCCGTGGCGCTTGGCCGGGTTGTTGGTCAGCAAGCGCAGCTTCTGGATTCCGAGGTCGCGCAGGATCTGCATACCGATCCCGTAGTCGCGGCGGTCTGCAGGGAAGCCGAGCGCCAGGTTGGCTTCGACGGTGTCGAGGCCGGTGTCCTGCAGGGCGTAGGCGCGAATCTTGTTGTGCAGGCCGATGCCGCGGCCTTCTTGGCGCATGTAGACGAAAACGCCGCGGCCCTCGGCCGCGATGCGTTCGAGCGCGATCTCCATCTGCTCGCCGCAGTCGCAGCGCAGCGAGCGGACGAGGTCGCCGGTGAGGCATTGGGAGTGGACGCGGACGAGTGGGGGCTCGGGGCCGGTGACGTCGCCGCTGACGAGGGCGAAGTGCTCCTCCAGCTCGCCGTGCACCTTGTAGCCGACCACGCGGAAGTTGCCGAACTTGGTGGGCAGGTTGGCGTCGGCGACGCGCTCGATCAGCTTCTCGGTACGCAGGCGATGTTGGATCAGCTGTTCGATGCTGAGGATGGGGACCTTGTGGCGCTTGGAGAAGCGTTTGAGATCGGGCATCTGGGCCATGGAGCCGTCGGTCTTCATGATCTCGCAGATGACGGCTCCGGGCTGGAGGCCGGACAGGCGGCAGAGGTCGGTGGCCGCTTCGGCGTGCCCTGCGCGAACGAGGACGCCGCCATCGCGGGCGCGGAGCGGGAACATGTGGCCCGGCTGCGAGATGTCGTCGGCGGTCGAATCGGGGTCGATCAGGACGTGCACGGTGCGCGCACGGTCGGCGGCGGAGATGCCGGTGCTGACGCCGGTGCGCGCCTCGACGGAGACGGTGAAGGCAGAGCCGGACGGGGCGCTGCTTTCGTCCGGGTCAACCATCAGGCGGAGGCCAAGCTTATCGAGCCGATCGCCGGTCATGCCGACGCAGATCAACCCGCGTCCGTATTTGGACATGAAGTTGATCCACTCGGGGGTGATGAACTGGGCGGGCAGGCAGATGTCGCCTTCGTTGGCGCGGTCGTCACCGTCCGTGATGATGATCGGCTCGCCGCGCTGGAACGTCTCGATGGCGGTCTCGACGCTGGTGAAGTGTGCGGTGGCGCGGTTCGATCGCGGTTTCGCGGTCCTCGTGGCCGCCTTCTTGGCGGCTGGACGTTTGGCCGCCTGGTTGGCGGCTGGCTTGCGTCGCTTCTTTGCTGGTTTGCGAGTGGCCATCTGCCGTATTCCTGTGTCGCTGCTCCGAGATCCGCTTCCCGGCGGAGAGTAGACGAGTGTGGCGGCTAGCTCGTGATGCCTCGTGCGGCCAGCAGTTCGCCGACGTAGCGCGCCAGGATGTCAGTTTCGAGGTTGATTTCGTCGCCGATCTGACGGCCGAGGATGTTCGTGTGGTCCTGAGTATATTGGACCAGGGAGACCGCGAAGGTGGTCGCTGTCTTGTCGACGACGGTCAGGCTGGTGCCATCGAGGCAGACCGGGCCTTTGACGACTATGTAGTCGACGTATTCGGCGGGTGCTTCGAAGCTGACGACGATGGCGTCGGCTTCAGGTTCCATGGAGATGATCTTGCAGGTGGTTTCGACGACGCCGCGGACGATGTGGCCGCTGAGGCGGTCGGTGGGGCGGACGGAGCGTTCGAGGTTGACCTTGTCGCCGGCCTGGAGCTTGATCAGGTTGGAGCGGCGGTAGGTCTCCGGCATGACGTTGAAGGCCATCATGCCTTCGTCCATCTCCATGATCGTGAGGTCGACGCCGTTGATGGCGATGCTGTCGCCCAGCTTGGAGTCGTCGACGATCTTGCGTACCTCGATGCGGAGCACGCCGTCGCTGGCTTCGAGCACGCTGCCAACCTCTTCGATGATGCCGGTGAACACGATCAGCCGTCTCCGTCCGCGCGATACAGCCGGCCCGCAGCGGACTGCGGGTCCGGGCTGAGGGCCTTGATCCGCAGGGAGATCCCCGCGGGAGTCCGCCGATAGTATCGAAAGCCACGGGCGCGCCATGCGTCCGGTGTCAAACCGGACGCATCCGCTGCGGTCGATGCCGCTCCAGACGGTGCGCGAAGGGGGTGCGAGGGCAGCGCGCTGAGATAGGAAAAACCGCGTGCTTCGGCTGCGGCTTCGACGGCTTCGACCAGCCGCGCCGCCAGGCCGTGGGGACGCCACTGCGGGGCCACGAGGCAGTGTTCCAGCCCGGCGCGACGGCGCCCGTCCGCGCGCTCCTCCCAGTCGTGGTCGTGCCAGACGACGCCGACGGCGCCGACGATCTGCTCGCTGGCGTCGACGGCGCCCGGCTTGGGTCGCACTACGGCGACCCAGCAACTGCCCTCGTCGCGAGAGGCGCGGGCGACCGATGCGGTCAGTCTGGGCTCCAGCTCGAGGCGTTGGGCGGGGTCGTCGATCAGGGCGAGGTAGCCGTCGACATCGGCGTCGCCCGCGATACGGAGGATGACGTTCTCGGCGGGCGGCGCGCCGATCGGGTAGCCGGTGACGAGCAGGTCGTTGCCGATCTGACGCAGCTCGATGTCGCGCAGGCGGACGGCATCCTTCATGCGCTTGGCACCCTTGCCGACGACGGCGCCCGCCGCGTCGCCTCCGATGATCATGGGGGCGATCACGGCGCGGACCTTATTGATCAGTCCCTCGTCGAAGAAGGAGCCGAGCACGCGGCCGCCGCCTTCGACGAGCAGGGAGACGATGCTGTCTTCGCCGAGTTGGTCGAGGAGCGGCGCTAGCGGGACGCGGTCGTTCTGGGAGGGGTTGGGAGGCTGGAAGACGGCCAGGTTTGCGCCGGTCGTGCTGATGGCGTCGCGCCAGGTCTGCGGACTGAGCGGCGTAGTGGCGATCAGGGTCTTGGCGAGATCCTGTTGCTGCAGCACCTGGGCAGCGGGGTCGATCCGGCCACGGCTATCGAGCACGATGCGCAGGGGCTGGGGGACACCGTCACTCGAGCCGCCGGGACGGGCCGTGAGCTGGGGGTTGTCGAGGATGATCGTGTCCGCGCCGACCAGGATGGCGTCCAGCTTGGCGCGCCGCTCGTGGGCCCAGGCGCGGGTCTCGGGGCCCGAAATCCAGCGCGAGTCGCCGGAGGTGGCGGCGATCTTGCCATCGAGGCTGGCGGCGTACTTGGCAGTGACGAAGGGGCGGCCCGTGCGGCGGTGGTGGGCGTAGGCCTCGTAGAGGAGGGCGGCCTCACCGGTGCCGTCGCCGGTGCGGACCACGAGGCCGGCTTCGTGCAGGCGGCGCAGGCCGCTTCCATCGACCTGGCTGTCGGGGTCGCCGGCGGCGATCACGACTTCGGCGATGCCGGCTTCGATCAGGGCGTCGGTGCAGGGCGGCGTGCGGCCCTGGTGGTTGCAGGGCTCGAGCGTGACGTAGACGGTGGAGCCGCGTGCCGCTGGGCCGGCGTCACGCAGGGCCACGACCTCCGCGTGGTGGCCGCCGGGGCCAAGTGCGGGTGGCAGCGTGGCGCCGCGGCCGACGATGCTTCCATCGCGTACGATGACGGCGCCGACTGCCGGGTTGGGGCTGGTGGTGCCGAGCACGCCGTCGGCGAGCGCCAGTGCCTCCGCCATGTACGGGGAGGGTGCGATGTCGGCCATCGTGGGGTTGGTCACTGGGGGAGTCACTGGAGCGGCTCCTTGGTCTCGTCCCAGATGCGGCTGCCGGAGGCGCGGTCCTGGCCGCTGTATTTGTCGTGGGACTGGCTGCCGTAGGGGTGTTCGGCAGGGGAACTGAGCTCTTCGAAGGTGAAGGCGCAGACGCGCATGCCGGGGTAGAGCGCGACGGGCATGACGCCGAGGTTGCCCAGCTCCATGGTGGCGTGTCCGTCCCAGCCGGCATGAAAGAGCGAGGCGGTGCTGTGCACGATCACGCCGAGACGGCCGAGCGAGGAGCGCCCCTCCAGCCGGGCGGCGAGATCGTCGGCCAGGGTGAGTCGCTCCAGCGTGGTGGCGAGGACGAGTTCGTGGGGATGAATGATGAAGGGTTCACCCTCGTCGAGTTCCACGGTGCGGGCGGTGCCGGCGGCGGTCTCGGGTCGACGGGCGTCGATGTAGGGCTGCTTGTTGCGTTCGAAGACGAGAAATGACGAGCCGAGCCGAAAATCGACCGCGTCGGGGCCGATGCGATCGTCGATGTCGGCGTCGGGATCGATCGCGATGCGACCGGATTCGAGGGCGCGGCGGATGTCGCGGTCGGAGAGGATCATGCCGTCATGGTACGGGGGCGCAGAGCGGCCTCGCAGAGGTGCCCGCATGGCGGGCTCGCAGCACGGCCCGCGTGGCGGCCCAGATGCCGTGTTACGCCATCTGGGCCAGGGTGGGACGGCTACTTGAGTTCGTAGACGATGGTGACGCTGACGGAGACGCTGGACTGACCGGGTGCGACCGGGGTGGGGGCGAACTCCGCAGCGGCGTCCAGGTTATGCGCGCGAAGATCTGCGGCGCCGGCGCGCGCCCGCTCGATTCGCTGATCGCGATCACGTCGCCGAGATCGACGCCCGTGTGGCGGGCGATCTGTTCGGCTTTGCGGCGGGCGTCCGCGGCGGCAAGCTCGCGGGATTCGTCGAGCAGTGCTTGCGAGTCGTCGATCGTGAACGAGATGACGTTGATCAGCACGTCGTCGCCACCTTCCTGGGCGGCGGCGTCGATCAGAGCACCGGCGGCGCCGACGTCACGCAGGCTGGCGCTGACCTGATTGCTGACGCGGAAGCCGCGCAGCTCGCGCTCGTTGTCGCGGCTGAAGTCGAACTCGGGGAAGACCGCGAAGTTCGTGGTCTGGATGTCGTCCTCTTCGACGCCCTGATCGCGCAGGACCTGGATCACCTCGGTCATGAGATCGGCGGCGTCGGCGATGGCTTCGGTCACCGTGTCGCGCAGGACACTGATACCCAGGCTGAGGATCACGGTGTCGGGGTCGGCGCTGGCTTCGCCGCGGCCAGCGACCGAGATCTGACGCGTACCGTCTACGCTGAGCACGCCGCCGGTCGCGCCCTCCGAGCAGGCGGCGAGTGCCAAGCCGGCCAGGGCGACCAGGCCGAGGAGTGCGAGTGGCCAGCGTCGATGCCTGATCTGGGGTACGGGGGGATCCTTGTCGCTAGATGCGACGCCGGTAGAGCGTCAGGATCAGGGTGAGGACGGAGAGGCTGGCGGCGATGCCGAGCACGATTTCGAGGATCTGGATGACCTCGCTTTCGTCCTCGGCCAGAGCCGCGATAGGTGAGACGCCTTCCGGCTCAGCGGAGCCGGCTTCGCTTGTCGCCTGATCGGCGGCCTGCCCGGTTCGGTTTGTGGCGCTGCGATCCGTGCTGCCCGGCCTCGGCGCTTCGATCACGGCTTCTTCGTCGGCGGAGGTGGGTTCGCTGTCGTCCCCGGCGGTGGCGTCGACCGTTGCCGTGGCGGCCGCCCCGGCGGTTGCCCCGTCCGTCTGCTCATCGGTTGCGTAGGCTGCGACCTCGTCTGTCGTCTCGGTTGGGGCTTCGGGAGCGGGCTCGATGGTGGGCGGTGCGCCGTCCTCGCTCTGTTCGGCGGCGCGGGCCACGTCGGCCTCTTCGGCTTGGCCGCCACTGGTGCCCTGCTCGATCGGGCGGCCAGCGGCATCCGCGTCTTCGCTGGACTCGGCGTCCGTCGCTAGCGCGCCGGCGGTCGCCGTCGCGCTCTCCGTCGTATCGGTGGCTGCTTCAGCTTCGGCTTCTGTCTCGGCTGGGGCTTCCGTCTCGGCTTGCACGTCGGCTGGGGGCTCGTCAGCAGCGGCGTCGTCGGAACTGGCGACGGCGGCGATGGCGGGGTCGCCTTCGCCCTCGGCGGTGGCGGCCTGCTCGGCGGCTTCGTCGCTCACCGAAGCGCTTTCGGATTCGTCTTGGGCCTCCTCGGCGTCGGGCAGGGTCCGGGCTTCCGTGTCGGCAGCATCGGCGTCGGCTTCGAATTCAAGCTCGGCTGTTGCGGCCTCGGGCTGGGTGGTCTGGGCCTCGGCCTGTTCCTCAAGGCGTGGGCTAGCCAGCGGCGCGGCCTGTGCCTGGGCTGGCGCGGATTGGTCGGCAGCCTGCTCGGCCTGGAACGCGGCGACGGCCGTCTCACCGCGGGTACCGCCTTGATCGTCGGCAGCGTCGCTGGCGACCTGACCAACGGCGGCGAAGTCGCGGAAGATCTGGCTGTCGCCGTCGGTCTGGGTGACGTCCACGACGACGACGGCGGCGAGCGCAGCGATCGCGACGGCGGAGAAGGTGGCGGCGCCGCGCATGAGCAGTGTGCCTTCGAGCAGGCCGGCTCCGCGGGGCGCGGTGCGTTCCGCGCTTTGGCGGCGAGTCATGGCGGGTGAGGCCTGCGCTTGCGCGATCGAGATCGTGAAGAGGCGCGGGACTTCGAGTTGCGGCAGGGCGACGAGCGCGGCCTTCGTCGCCTGCAATTCAGCGACGTAGTGCTGGAGCTGGACGGAGCCGGCCAGCTCGCGGTTGAAGGCGGCTTCGCGCTCAGGCGCGAGTTCGCCGTCGACGAAGGCGGAGGCCTCGTCGTACCAATCGGGTGCGCGACGGAAAAGTCGCCGAATCACAGCGTCGTCCCCTGCAACAGCTCGCTCATCATTCAGGACCCCCCGATCCCGTGCGGGCGGGGTTGGCCCTCTGTGGATCTAGACGACTGGTGCCGCCCGGGAGTTCCCCGCGTGCAACCAAATAGTCACGCAGACGGGCCCGGCCGCGGCTGATCCGAGACTTCACTGTACCGACGGAGCTGTTCATGGCGGCGGCAACTTCGTCATACGCGAGGCCATGAACGTCGCAGAGCAGGATCGCCTGTTTTTGGTCGTCCGGCAGGGTGTTGAGGCCGGCCATGATGACGCGACCGGTTTCGCTATCGAGCGATTGATCCTCGGGGCCGCGCACGTTGGCGGGGCCGGCGGCGCCCTCGCCGTGGTCCTCCATCATGGAGTCGAGCGAGCCCTGGGGACGTCGTTTGCGCTTGCGCAGCTCGTCGCGGCACTGATTGCCGGCGATGCGCAGGATCCAAGCCTGGAAGGAGCCGCCGTGGTAGCCGGCCAGGCCGCGCCAGGCGGAGATCATGGCATCTTGGGCGGCGTCCTCCGCTTGGGCGGTGGATGAGAGCATGCGCAGGCAGAGGCCGTAGACGGGGCGTTGATAGCGTTCGACGAGAAGGTTGAAGGCGTCCAGCTCGCCGGCTTGCGCGCGTACTGCCAGGTCGTCGTCGTTGGGCTGGGCGTCGCGGGCTGCGGGGGGCATACGAGAGCGTGTCCTTGTTGCGGCAGGCGACCGCTTGCTGGGAGTGTACCAACGCGCCGCGCGGGGCTCGGCGGTTCCGTAAACGTCCAGTGAAGGCGGCTGGGGACGCGCCAAGCGTGGGGCATCACGCGTGGGACCGGACGCGGCGCTTCACATTCGCTGTGGCTTCATACTTCCTGGGAGATCAGCGCGGTAGGCTGAGACCCGGCGAAGTGACCAGACGAGCCTATGTCCGTCAACCTGCGGTACGGCCCCCTGCGCGACATCGTGGAGACGATCATCCTTGCGCTGATCGTGTTTTTGTTGGCGCGTGAAGCGATCCAGAACTTCCAGGTCGAAGGCTCCAGCATGGAGCGGACACTGACGGACGCCGAATTCGTGCTGGTCAACAAGCTCGCCTACGAAGAGGTCAATCTGGGGCCGTTCGACGTGCTGGTACCCGGACGCAGCAACGGCGACTTTCTCTTCGGCGGACCGAGCCGCGGCGACGTGATTGTGTTTCGCTCACCATTCGGCGAGACACGCGACTTCGTCAAGCGGGTGATTGGGGTGCCTGGCGATGTCGTGGAGGTGCGCGACAGAACTGTCTTCGTCAACAGTATGGGCTTAGCAGAGGACGACTACATCACGGCGCCGCCGAACTACTCGGCGCAGCCGGTGACGGTGCTCCCGGAGCATTACTACGTGCTGGGGGACAATCGCAACGCGAGTCAGGACTCGCATATCTTCGGACCGATTCATGAGGATTCGCTGGTGGGCAAGGTGATTTTCCGTTGGTTCCCTCTGGACAAGATCGGGGGCGGCTTGAGCCGGGATCTCGTCGATGCGGAAGGAGTGAAGGTGCGATGAGCGCGGCGAAGGACGACACGGTGCCTGACGGGTCATCGACAATCAGGGCAGGGGGCAGCGCGATGGAGTTGCTGCGAGAGGTGGGAGCGGTGCTGGAGGGGCACTTTCAGTACGCCTCGGGCCGCCACGGTCCGCTCTACGTGGAGAAGTTTCGCTTGCTGGAAGACCCGGTGGCGACGACGCGGCTGTGCGGCATGTTGGCCGAGCATTTCGCGGACGCTGGGGCTGAAGTGGTGGTGGGGCCGACGACGGGTGGAGTGATGCTGGCCTTCGAGACGGGCCGACAGATGGGGTTGCCGAACTATTTCGCGGAGAGTGTGGAGGACGGGGAAGGGCGCGAGTTCCGGCGCGGCTTCCAGTTCCGGCCGGGACAGCGCACGCTGGTGGTGGACGATGTGCTGACGACGGGTGGGTCGCTGCGGGACACGATCGAGGCGGTGCGGGCGGCGGGAGGCGATCCGGTAGGGGTGGGTGTGATCGTCGATCGCAGTGGCGGCCGGACCGAGTTCGGTCTGCCCTTCTTCGGTTGTATGACGTTGGACATTGAGTCCTTCGACGCGGAAGATTGCCCCCTCTGCGCGGACCCCAACGGCCCGGAGTTGACGATTACATGAGCGCCGACGCCGAACACGAAGTGACCCCGCCGTCGGATGATCGGGCCGCCACCGAGCCTGTCTCGGCGTCGCCATCTGAGCCGCCGCCGGATCTAGCGTCAGATCGTGGGGCGCCCATAGTGGAGTGGCCCGGCGCCAGCGAGGCTGACCGCCCGATCCGTGTCCGCGAGATCACTCGGTTGGGTACGCCGCGTCAATCGCCGTGGCCGGGGCGCGTGATCGCCGGCGCGGTGGGAGCCGGCTTGACCCTGGTGGGGCTGGCGTTGCGCGACACGTTGGGCGGGCGACGGCCGCCGCCGCCACCGCCGACGCTGCGTCGGCGGGCGGCTTCTTGGCTGCGTGGAGAAGATCGCTAGCTCGAGGCTACGCGGTGGTCAGTCGGTGTCCTTGGGCTCCATGGTGTAGTTGAGGCTGAGAAAGGTCTGGCCCCAGACCTGGAAACGATGCTCGGTGCGTAGGCTCCCGGCGTCGTCGATGACGTGAATCTCCTCGCCGAGCGCGGGAATCTTGACGACGGTCAGTCGCCCATCCGGCTCCAAGGCGGAGAGGTAGTGACCGGCATGGGCGTCGTTGCCTTGCTGAGCGCGCAGGAAGAGGGCGCCGTCGTCGCCGTTGGCGGGCAGCAGGGTGGCGGTGAAGTTTGCGCTGGAGAGGGGAAAGCCGACGCCGACGAAGCCCCTGCCTTCGTGGCGGTAGGTCGTGTAGACGCCCACGTAGAGAGGTTCGTTGGTGGCTACGTAGGCCCGCGTCCAGACGCGCAAGGTGGCCGGCAGGTCGCCGGGCACGGTCAGGGTCTCGATCCCGCTGACGACCCCACGCTGCGCCTCGGCTTGGGTGAAGGGCAGGTTGGCCTGCCCGATGCGCGCGGCGATGAGTTGTTTGAAAAGCCAGTAGAGCGGCTGGGCACGCCGGCTCCAGAGCGGCGTGATCGTGAGCGTGTACTGGCTGGTCTGTTCGTAGAAGTCGCGCACCGCGGGCGACACGGCGGCCGGGTCGAAGGCGGGACCCGGAATTCGTCGAGCGAGGCGACGATGCCGATGCCGCCGGGGTTGCTGGCGTAGGCCCAGCCGCGCTCGTCAGCGGTTCGCTGTGCCCAGTCGGATCCGACCCGACGGCCGGTGGTCGTGTAGGCGGCGACGAAGGGGACTTGTGACGCGTCGAGGCCGTCGCCGATGACGTCGGCCATGTCCCGGCCCGCGAACCAGAACCAGCCAACGACGCGGGAGGCAAGGGCGGTCAGCGCCGCGAGCAGCGCGAGGGATGGATCGGGCGAGATGAAGTCGGCGGGCAGGCCAACGGCGACGCCGGCGAGCAGACCGAGCATGAGTCGGTTGCGACGGAAGGAGAGCAGACCAACCGTGCCCACGATGCCGATCAGGAAGCCGAAGGGGATGGTGAAGGCGACGGGCATGAACGGCCCGGCGGCAAGGTTAATGAGACCGCCGACGGCGGCAGCGAGCCAGACCGCCATGCCCCACCTGTGCCAGAGCGGTTGGGGCTGCCCGGGATGCGGTCGCGTTCGCTCAGCGCCTCGACGGCGGCTCCGAGCACGGTGCCTGCTGCCGCGCCGACGCCCGCGTAGAGGCCGTCGCCGTGCGGGGCGCCCACGGCGGCGGCGGCGGCCGCCCCGATCAAGGCCCCAGAGATGATGGTTTTCCGCATCGAGCGCTGGTTGGTGCGGGGCGAGGCGGTCCCGGAACTTGAGTCGATGGTGTTACCCCAATGGCGGACGTGGACGGTTCGAGGACCGTTCTAGGCAGGCGAGGCTTCCGCGCGCGCTTTGAGGGCGGTGTTCATGGCCTCGAATCCGCGCTCCGTGTTCTTGCGGACCAGCCAGAGCAGGGGGACGGCCAGGACTCCGCCAAAGTGCTCGCTGTGATGGACGGTGGTGCCCCCGGTGGCGTTTGCTTCCAGACGAACGGAGTGTTCTCCGTAGAAGATGTACGGCGAGCCGAGGTGGCCGAGCCAACGCAACTCGACGCCAGGTTCGAAGTGGCGCAACGTGAGCCCTTGGGTCGTCGCTCGGCTATCAGGCGGCTCATAGCGGGCGGTCAGGCGTTCGCCGACCGTTTGCCGACCCTCGATCGAGGTGACGAAGGGGTTGCAATCCGGGTAGGCGGGGAAGTCGGCCAGGATGCGCCAGACGGTGTCAGGTGGGGTGTCGATCTCAAGCTGGGTCTGAATCTCGGGCACGGTTCCCCCTTGCGGCGGGGCGATCATCGGTCGCCGAGTGCTCGGAGTGAGCGCTCGAAGCTCTCGCCGGGCGATGGACGGGGACAGCCTAGCCACAGTCGCGCGGGACGAGGCCGGTTGTGTAGAGGATGAGCTCCGCGGTGCCGGGCGGCCCAATACACGGCGACGACGTCCTCCGCCAGCAGCAGTCGCGGCACGCCGCCTTCGATCAGGTGAACGAGCGGGCCGTAGGAGTCGACGTAGGCGGCTGTGCAGAAAGGTACGCCGAGGCGCTTAGATCAGCTTGGTCAGGTCGGCGCCGTGCGCGAAGACGCCGGGCGCGATGGCCGTGGCGTCGGCGATGGCGGACATCGCCAGGACCAGTAAGCCGAAGCCGAGCCCGTTGGCGATCAGAAGCTCGCGGGCGCGGGCAGCCGGCACGACGGCACGCAGTCCGACGGCGCTTGCGCCGAACCAGGCCAGCAGGCTGAGCAGGCCGATGCCGTAGGCGAGCGGCGAGACGATCATGAATAGCTGCGCCGTGAGGGGCAGGGCGGCGAAGCCCATCACGCGGAGCAGTGCGCCGGTCTCCAGCTCATGCCCGAAGCCGCGCACCAGGACGAGCCGGGTCAGACCCAGCCACGCGCCCCAGAGGACGAACAGCACGAGCGAACCGAGGAAGAATTCGCGCAGCGCGATGGCGCCGGTGGAGAGTCCTTGGGCGTCGATCGCGAGCCAGAGCCAGCCGCCGATGGCCGCGGCCCCGATGGCGGCGGCGGCCACGAGCACGGCCGCGAGATTCTGTGAGGGATCGCCGATCAGTTCGGCGAAGACGGACTCGTCGAGCCGGATCAGGCGTCGGATCTGATCGAGCATGCGGCGAGGGTTGAGTTCTTGGTCGGTGGTCGGGCGGACGCGGGAGCGACGGCTGGGGTCGGGCGCGGCATCGGGACGGGGACGCCGCACGGGCGGCGCGGTGGCAGCTGCGGCGACGGGTGACAGCTCGCCCGTGAAGGAGCGCGGTACCGGTTCTGCGGCGTCGCGGGTTGATGCGTCAACGGGCGGCGTGTCGCTGGGGCGGCTGCGCGGGGAGACGGTCGCGCGACGCACGTCGGCGAAGGGCGAGGGTGGGACCTCGACCTCGAACGACTGCTCCTCCCCGAAGAGGGAAGGGACTGCGCGGCTCGATGCTTCAGAGCCTGCCATGTGGACCTCGGTGTTCCGAGTCCCACCACCGGCGCCACCGTATGGCCGAGCCGCCGAGCCGCACAATGACCAACGGGTCAAATAATCGGGCCGTTACCGCGAATTGGATCACGAGGGGGTGGGCGTCGATGATGAATATGAGGGGCGAGATCATGCGCGACGCACTGGCTCCGCACCCGGCCTACACCCGCGGCGGCGACACCCACGCCCCGCGCTGGCAGGCGGGCTCGCTCCCCGTGCGCGACGTGATGTCGCCGCCACCGCTGGCGATTGAGATTGACGCCGCGCTGAGCGAGGCGCATCGCACGATGCAAGAGCGCAGCTCCGAGCATCTGCTCGTGTTCGACGAAGACCCTGTCTACGGCGAGAAGCGGTTGGTGAGGGTGCTGTCGGATCGGGATCTGGTCCGGCATCTGCGTCCGTCGCCGACGCGCGACGAATCTGAATCGCTGCGCAGCCGGGTCTTTGGCGCGGCGAATTTCGCGCCGATCACGGTGGGACCGGAGTCGTCGGTCTCCGACGCGGCGGCACTGATGCTGCACCACGGCATCACGTGCTTGCCCGTCTGCACCCCGCGCGGGCGCGTGGTGGGCGTCGTGACGAGCCGTGACTTGATGCATCTGCTGATCGCCTAAGACGGGTCGAAAGTCGCATGGCGTTGGCTCGCCCGCGGCTAGGCTGTCGGCGTGGTGAACGCTCCGGATTCCTCGAACGACTCGATTGACCGCATTGCGACGGATGTCGCCGTCTGCCGTGTATGCCCGCGCCTGGTCGAGTGGCGCGAGGGGGTGGCGGCGGCGAAGCGGGCGGCGTTCCTGGATTGGGAGTATTGGGGTCGTGGGGTGCCGGGGTTCGGCGATGCGCGGGCGCGAATCGTCGTGGTGGGGCTGGCGCCGGCGGCGCATGGGGCGAACCGGACGGGCCGGATGTTCACCGGGGATCGGTCGGGGGACTGGTTGTACGGGGCGCTGCATCGGGCGGGGCTGGCATCCCAGCCGACCAGCGAGACCGTCGACGACGGGTTGCAGCTGGACGATGTGTATGTGACGGCGGCGGTGCGCTGCGCGCCGCCCGAGAACAAGCCGACCACCGAGGAGCGCGACGCCTGCGCACCGTTCTTGCGACGGGAACTGGCGCTGCTGGATCGGGCGAGGGTGTTCGTGGCATTGGGGTCGTTCGGCTATCAGGTGCTGGCGCGCGAGCTGGGCCTGAGGCCACGGCCCAAGTTCGGACATCTGGTGGAGGCGCACGTCGATGAAGGGACGGAGGCGGAGCGGGTGGTGTTGTGTTCGTTCCATCCGTCGCAGCGGAATACGTTCACTGGCAAGCTGACGGAGGAGATGTTCGACGCGGTGTTTAGGCGCGCGAAGGATTTGGCGCGGTGAAGGCTCGCTAGCGAATTGTGAGGGGGAGGCGGGCGAAGCCGCGGAAGTTGGGGGTCGTGACGCGCTCGGCCCCGGCAAGGTCGATTTGCCATCGATCGCTGACGGCGAGCAGTTCCTCGAAGGCGACCTGGGCCATGGTGCGGGCGAGCGGCGCGCCGACGCAGAAGTGGACGCCCTGGCCGAAGCCGAGGTGACGTCGGCCGTCCCGGTCGAGCAGGAATTGGTCTGGCTCGGCGAAGCGGCGCTCGTCGCGGTTGGCGGAGCCGAGGTGCAGCAGGACCTGGGCGCCGGCCGGGATGGTCTTGCCGTGCATATCGACGTCGGTCGTGGGTGAACGGACGAAGCCCTGCGCCGGAGCGTCCCAGCGGATGCCCTCTTCGACGAAATCGCCGACGCGGGTTGGATCCCGACGCACCGTGTCCAGCAGCTCGGGATGCTGGGCCAGCGCGTACGCCAGATTGGTGAAGCAGTTGTTGGTCGATTCGAAGCCAGCGGTGAGGAAGGTCATCGTCGTGACGACGACCTGGTCCAGGTCGAGCTTCTGGCCGTCTGATTCGGCTTCAATCATGGCCGAGAGGAGATCGTCGGTTGGGTGCTCGATGCGTTCGGCGGCGAGCGCGCCGATGTAGCGGTTCAGCTCGCGCATGGCGATCTCTTGGGGCGACTCTTGGCCGGGGGGCGCCTCTTCGCGCAGGAAAAAGTCGTCCAGCTAGTGGCGCAGGCGGAGGAATTCGTCGTCGGGCAGGCCGAACATCGCGCCCAGGATGCCGGCGTTGAAAGGGGTGGAGATGTCGGCGGCGAATTCGATCGTGCCGCGCTCGGCGGCTTGGGCGGCGAGGTCGTGAGCGAGCGCTCGGACCTTGGGATCGAGCCGGGCCACAGTGCGTAGGGTGAAGGCGCGGTTGACGAGCCCGCGCGCGAACGTGTGGTGCGGCGGGTCGCTCGTACCGAGCGACTTGCCGACGCGCTCCGGCAGGTCGTTGATCAGGTTGCCGCGGCTGGCCGAGGACCAGGTGCGCCAATCGCTGAAGGCGGCGTGGCAGTCGTCATAGCGGCTTAGCACCCAGAGGTCGGCCTCGGGCGAGTAGTGAGCCGGGTCCTCGTCGCGCAGCCGCCGGTAGTAGGGATAGGGGTCGTCCTGGGCGATCACGTTGAGTTGGTAGGCGGGTAGATCAGACATCGAAGAAGACCGTCTCGTCGTCGCCCTGGAGAACGATGTCGAAGCGGTAGCTGGGCGCGCCACCGACGTCCGGCTGGCGCGTCGCGATCAGGGTGGGGCGGCGGTCGGAGGGGACATGCTGCTGGAGGACGGCGTCGTCGGCGTTGGCCGCTTCGTCGTCGAAGTAGCAGCGGGTGGTGTTGTGGATCAGCATGCCGCGGGCGAAGACCTGGAGCACGACGTGAGGAGCCTGAGTCTCGATCAAGCCAGGAACGGGTCCCGGCTTGACGGTCTCGAAGTGGTAGCGGCCCTCAGCGTCGGTGGGGCAGCGGCCGTGGCCGCTGAAGGCGGCGTCGAGCGGGAGGTCGTCGCGGTCGTCGGCGGGGTGGTTATAGCGGCCGTGGCCGTTGGCCTGCCAGATCTCGAGCAGGGCGTCGGGCACGGGGTCGCCCGCGCCGTCGAGCACGCGCCCCTCGATACGGATGCGTCCGGGCTGCCCCGCGTCGACAAGGATCTCCTCCCCCCCACGCGTGATGCCGAGATGGAAGAACGGTCCGGCGGTCTGGTTGGGGGTGGGCTGACTGCTCTTCATTATCGCCATCAGGGCGTCTCCGGCGTCGCCTGGTTGCCGCGCAGGACGATGTCCCAGCGGTAGCCGAGCGCCCATTCGGACTCGGAGAGATCGGGGTCGTAGGACGCGATCAGGCGGGAGCGGGCGTCCTCGGGGACCGCGTTGAGGATGGCGTCGCTGGCCTGCAAGAGGTCGCCTGGGAAGTACATCTGCGTGATCAGGCGCGAGGGCAGGGCGGGGCCGAAGAGGGAAAAGTGGAGATGGGGAGGCCGCCAGGAGTTGACGTCGTTGGCCCAGGGGTAGGCGCCGGGGTGGAGGGTGAGGAAGCGATACCCACCGTCGGCGTCGGTCAGGCAGCGCCCGACGCCGATGAAATTGGGGTCGAGCGGCGCGCGATGCTGATCGACCTGGTGGTGGTATCGGCCCGCCGCGTTGGCCTGCCACATTTCGATCAGCGTGCCGGGCAGGGGCAGGCCCGACTCGTCGACGACGCGCCCGCTGACGATGATGCGCTCACCGATCGGTTCGCCTTCGGTGCCGGCGTTACGGGTGAGGTCGGCGTCGATCGGGTCGAGCTCGCTGGGGAAGGGGCCGGGCCCGGTGATCTCCGAGAGCGTGAGTGGAATGGCGATCAGATCGTGCCTGGGAGCACGCAGCGCGGTGGAGCGGTAGGCAGGGTCGTCGGGGCGGGGTTCGCTCGACCAGTCGCGTGGGGGATAAGTGGGTTGTTCGTCAGGCATCTTGTTGATCAGGGTCGCTGTGGTCGGGGGCGCGAGGATAGCCGGGGCGGTGACTTGCGCGCATGGAAACTTTCACTTTTGCCGACGTCGCGATTGCGGTACCGGACCGGGTGACGGATCCGCATCGAAAGGTGTGGGCCAAGCGGGCCGGGCCGGGTTCGTGGTGGACGGGTGCAGAGCGGATCGCGATCGCGGATGAGAGCCGGCGCGCACTGGACTGTGGCTTCTGCGCGGAACGTCGGGAGGCGCTCTCGGCGGAGGCGGTGGAGGGCGAACACGACAGCGGCGGCGTGCTGCCGGCGGTTGCGCTGGAGGCCGTGCACAAGATCGTGACCGACTCGGCCCGTCTGTCGTTGGCCTTGTACGAGGGATTGGTCGCGGATGGCCTAAGCGACGCACACTACTCCGAGCTGGTTGGGGTGCTGGTGGCGGTGTTCTCGATCGACGAGTTCCACCGCGGCATTGGCGCCGCGCTGGAGCCGTTGCCGGAAGCCGAGCCGGGCGATCCCGAGCGTCGACGGCCGAGCGGCGCGACGATGGAGGGGGCCTGGCTCGCGACGGTGCCGGCCGACGCACTGGACCCGGAGGACGCGGATATCTATGGAGGCGGTCGCCACGCGCCCAACGTCGTGCGGGCGCTGAGCCTGGTGCCGGAGAACGTGCGCACGCTCGGCGATCTGCACGGCGCGCACTATCTGTCGTATGACGAGATGCGGATCATGGAGAAGATCCGTGAGCTGAGCCGCTCCCAAATGGAGCTGGTCGCGGCAGGTACATCGGCCGTGAACGAGTGCTTCTATTGAACGACGGCCCACGGCCTGATGCTCCGTGCGAGCGTCGAAGCGAACAGTGAGACGGTGGACCTCAACGCGATCGTCGACGGGTCGGTTTCGAGCGGCATCGAGCATGGCGCGGAACTGACCGCGTTCGCGGAGGTGCTGGTGACGCACTCCGACGAGCTGCCGGCCGCGCGACAGGCGATCGTCGATCTCATGGGTGAGGGAGCGCTGGTGGATGCTGCGGGGACCGTCGCCAACTTCCAGCGCATGGTGCGGATCGCGGATGGGATCGGGATCCCGATCGATGAGCGGATGGCGGAGGCGAGCGGCGATCTTCGCTCGCAGTTGGGGCTCGAGCGATACGGCTCGGCCACCAACACCGTGAGAGCGGCGGGCGCTTAGCGGCCCCCAGCCTAGATCGCGGTCACTCAGCCCGAGTCCGCTCCGAGCAGGGCCTTGAACTGGCGCAGGTGGGCGCTGTCATGCAGCGCTTGGAAGATGAACCAGGTGCAGCAGTTGAAGTCGCCGAAATACATATGGGGGAAGGTGTCGCGCAGGTTGGGTTTGGGTGGCAGGTTGTGGGGGATCGCGGCGAAGTCGACGGAGTGCAAGGCGAAGGCGTGGCGCAGGCCGTCGAAACTGCCGGAGAGTTCGGGCGCCATTTCATGCGCGGTCACGTCCCCCTCCCACTCGTAGCTGCCGTTGCGCACGGGCTGCCCGGCCGCCAGGTCGTGGATGATGTCGGCGACGCCGATCGATGAGAGATGCAGGTGGCGCAGGGTCTCGCAGATCGACCACCCGCCGCCGCTGGAGTCGCTAGCGGACGCTGGGGGACGCCGCTCGGCGAGTTCGTCGTCGACGGCGCTGAGCGTGTTGAGCACGTCGACGCGCGCGCGGACGACGTCGGGCCAGAGTTCGAGCCAGTCGAGGTCCTGACCCTGACGGATCAGCTCGCTGCGAAGGCGGTCGGCGAGGTCTTGGGGGATGGGCATCGTCGCACCATCATTCGCGCAGGCGGGCGCTGAAGGTGACGCCCTTGGTGTCGAACTCGGCGGCGTCGGACTCGTGGCCGGAGCCGGAGAAGACATCGACCTTCTCGCCCCAGACGACGTCGACGAAGCCGGCCTGGTCGGGTACCCATTCCCACTCTGCGTCCAGCAGAGCACCGGCCACTCAACCGAACCAGAGTTCGATGTCGTCTTTGGCGTCCTGCGGCACGGGCCGCCCGACGACGATGTCGGCGATCTGGATGCGGCCGCCGGGCTTTACGACGCGGGCGATCTCGCGCAGCGTGACGAGCTTGTCGGGCGTGAGGTTGATTACGCCGTTGCTGATCAAGAGGTCGGCGGTGTTGTCGTCGAGGGGGAGCTCTTCGGCGTAGCCGTGCCGCGTCTCGACGTTGGTCAGGCCGAGCTCGGCCGCGCCCTGCGCCGTCTTCTCGATCATCTCGGGGATCATATCGATCGCGATGACGGTGGAATCTGGTCCGGCCGCCTTGGCGGCGAGCAAGATGTCGAAGCTGGCACCGCAGCCGACGTCGACGATGGTCGAGCCGGGTTTGGGCGCGCCCATGCCGAGCGGATTACCCATGCCGGCGAAGGACTTGACGGTGCCTTCGGGCAGCCAGTCGACGTCTGTGGTGTCGTAGCCGAGCATCGCGGCGAGCGGACGGCCGACGTGGAAGTGGACGCCTTCCTCGGGGTTGAGCGCAACCTCGCAGTACTTCTTCTCGATCTCCTCGCGCAGGGTCTCGCGGTCGAGTTTGGCTGGGCTGACGGGAGTGGTCATGGCGGGTCCTTCGGCTCGGGCCACCGCGCGGCGCGGAACGATCCCCGCTAGGGGGTTAGGACCGCACGGTAGCGGACCTGGTTCTGGCGCAGCCGGTCGTGGACATTATTGACTTCGTCGAGCGGGAATACTTCGGTGATGGGACGGATGTTGTGCTCGACGGCGAGATCGAGAAGCTCGCTGAGGTCGGCGCGGGAGCCGAAGAAGCTGGCCACGATGCGCATCTGCAGCCCCATCATGAGTGGGGTCGGGATCGGCAGCAGGTCGCCGACGGACGTCGTGACGAGGACGAGGGTGCTCTGGGGGCGCATGCCCATCATTACGCCGAGCAGCGGCTCGGGCGCGTCGGCGGTGTTGAGCACGACGTGCGCGCCGCCGAGGGCTTGCAAGGTGGCGGCGGCGGCGGCGGCGTTGGTCACCTCGATCGCACCCAGCTCGCGGGCGGTGGCGGCCTTGTCCTCGCTGCCGGTGACGGCGATCACGTCGGCGCCCATCGCTTTGGCAATCGGGATGGCTAGGTGGCCCAACCCGCCGATGCCGAGCACCGCGACGCGCTGGCCGAGCTGCAGGTTTGCGTTCTTGAGTCCGCTATAGACGGTCAGCCCGGCGCAGAGCAGCGGGGCGGCTTCGACCGGGTCGAGGCTGGGGGGCAGCGGCAGCGCGTGGGCGGCGGGGACGCGGACGAGCTCGGCGTAGCCGCCATCGACGCCGACGCCTGCCAGGTTGGGAATGCCCGTGGGACAGGCCTCCTCCTCGCCCGCGAGGCAGAACTCGCACTCAAGGCAAGAGAAGAGCGAGTGGGTGGCGATCGCGTCGCCGACTTTGAACGATGTGACGTCGGCGCCGAGGGATTCGACGGTGCCCACGATCTCGTGGCCGGGAATCCGCGGCAGCATGTCCGGGTTGGCGCCCAGCCCGCCTTCGATCACCTTGAGATCGGTGGCGCAGACACCGGAGGCGGTGACCCGCAGGAGGAGGTCGGCGGGGCCGATCTCTGGGTCGGCGACATCGCTTAGTTCGAGCGGTGCGCCGTAAGCGGTGGCGAGGGCAGCTCGCATCGGCAAGTCCTTTCGGGTTGAGCGTTTCAAAAGGCGCAGGAAGTCTATCCGGGTTGGCGGTCCCGGCCCAGGCAGCCGGGCAGGTTCGATCGACACGGCATAATGTTCCAAGGCTCAGTCGAAGAGGATCCGGTACTCGTGGTCGCCGCGTCGGAAGCGGTAGGCGTCGCCGTCGGGCGTGGGCAGCGCGGGGAGAACCGATGTCGAAGGCTGGACGACGAACTCCATCTGCGCCGGCCCTGGAGCGCCTGCGCGTTCCCAGCGATCGAAGGTGTCCGCCAGGAACTCGAGTGACGCATCGGAGCCCCAAAGCTGTCGCGATTTGTGCTCTGGAGAGGGGAAGCGCAACGCCGAGCCGGGCAGAAGGAGGACTTGGCCCAGCGTCTTGGCGGACGCCGCGACCCAAGTGGCGAGCGGCGCACCCTGAAGCGTGACGAAGAGGAAGGGCTCGCCCCCGCGTTCAGGTCTGGGACGGGGAAGTCTGCCGGGCGATCGGGAGTCGCCGAGCAGATCGGGAAACTCGCCGAGATGGTCGAGCGGGCAGTCGAGTTCGAGGCTACTGCCGTCGTCGAGCTCGAATTCGAAGCTTGGTCCGTATTCGCCGCGGAGATGCATGAACCTGCAGGGCGACAAGTCGCGCGCGGTCAGTCGCGCGCCCTCGCGCTGAAACGCGAGCGAGAGTTGGACGTTGTTGAGGCGCAAAGGCAGGACGATGCAGCCACGGGGGCTGAGCTGGTCCAGCCAGGGCGAGGGAATCTGCCAGCAGGCGGCCGTCGCGATGATGCGGTCGTACGGGGCGCCCGTCGAATGGCCCGCGCCCCCGTCGCCGCTGTAGACGGCGACGTTGTCTGCACCGGCGTCGTGCAGGTTCGCGCCTGCGAGCTCGGCGAGATCCGGATCGAATTCGACCGTGACGACGGAGCCATCCGGGCCGACAAGGCGGCTGAGAATGGCGGCGTTGTAGCCGCTGCCGCCCCCGACTTCGAGGATGCGCATGCCGGGCTCGACGGCGAGCTGGGCGCACATGATGGCCATGATCGTCGGCTGCGATGAGGTGCTGACGACCGCGCCCTCACGACGGTGGGTGGGAAGAGCATCGTCGACGTAGACCTCGTCGAGCGGGCCGGACACGAAGATCTCGCGCGGGACCGCTCGGAAGGCGGCGGCGATGGCGGGGTCTGTGGCGTGCCCGGCTGCCTGCATCGCGCGCACCAGGTGGTCGCGGTGGGTTGCTGAGTCGGCGAAGGGGGAGCCGGCCACGACGGCTTCGCTAGCGACCCCGGAACTCGGGTGGGCGCTTTTCGATGAAGGCGCGCACGCCCTCCGTGCTGTCGCTGGTGTGGCGGAGGGAGTCGTTCATCTGGTTTTGCAGGGCCATGTACTGCTCGGGGTCGATCAGGTGGGCGCGGTTGAGCGCCTCCTTGGTCAGGCGCAGTGCGAGCGGGGCGCGCGTGCAGAGCTTGGCCGCGAGGTCGTAGGCCGCCCGCATCAGTTCCTCGCCATCGACGACGGCGTTGAGCAGGCCCCACTCTTCGGCTTGTTGGGCGCTGAAGACCTCGCCCAGCATCGAAAGTTCAGTGGCGCGGTGGAGGCCGACCAGTCGATTGAGGAAGTAAGCGCTGGATTCGCCCATCAGGCCGCGCTCGACGAAGTTGACGGCGAAGCTGGAGTGCGCGGCGGCGATGCGGAAGTCGGCGGCGAAGACCATGTTGCAGCCGGCGCCGCGGGCGGCGCCGTTGACGGCGGCAATGATCGGCTTGGAGATCTCGCGCATGACGACGGGGTAGGCATCGCGCTCGGGGGCGAGCTGGAAGGGGACGGCGGCGTCCGGGTCGCGGTTGGCGCGCTGCTTGAGGTCGGCGCCGGAGCAGAAGCCACGGCCGGCGCCGGTCAAGACAACGACCCAGACGTCGTCGTCGGCTTCGGCGCGGCGCAGGGCGGCGGGCAGCTCGCGACGGGTGTCGTTGCTGATCGCGTTGAGCGTCTCGGGCCGGTTGAGGGTGATCGTGGCGACGTTGTCGCGCACTTCGTAGAGGATGGCGTTGTAGTCCATGGCGTGGCCTTTCGTCGGGGGAGTTTAGGGGCGGGCGGGGTTGGAGGCCCGTTCGTCCTTCGGTTGTGTGTCGCTTGTGGAAGCTCGCTCCGGAGACAGGCTCAGCACGAACACGGGTGGGCCGCGCCGCGCCGCCGGGGCGGGAAGCGAGTGCGGCACTACGCCATCATGAAGTCGGCGCAGCGCTCGCCGATCATGATCGAGGTGAGGTTGGTGTTGCCGCGCACGATGTTGGGCATGATCGAGGCGTCCGCGACGCGCAGGTTGTCGATGCCGTGCAGACGGCAGCGGTCGTCGACGACAGCGAGCGGGTCGGCGGCGGGGCCCATCTTGCAGGTGCCGACGGGGTGGACGAGGTGGCTGACGCGCTCCCGCAGGAATTCGCGGATCGCTTCGTCGTCTTCGACGATTTCCTGCGAGGGACGGAGGACTTGCTCGGTCTTTTCGGCGATGGGGCCGGAGTGGAGCAGGTCCCAGGCGCGGCGCACGCCGTCGACCATGCGGTCCATGTCGGACTCGTCATCGAGCAGGTTAATTTCGATGACCGGCTGGTCGTCGAGGGCGGGGCTGGCGAGGTGCAGGCTGCCGATGGACTTGGGGCGCTGCAGGGTGGGGGTGATCATGAAGAGGAAGTCGAAGCCGGGCACGGTGACGCGGATCTGCGGCACGCGTTCGGCCTCGTAGGACCACATGTACATTTGCATGTCGTTTTCTTCGTCGCTGGCGCTGGCAGTGTAGCGGAGACCGATCTGTTGGAGCGGGTCGCCGGGGCTGATGACGCCGTCCTTGGGCTGCGAGATCAGCGTGACGGAGGGATGGTCGCGCAGGTTCTGGCCGACGCCGGGCAGCTCGTGGACGAGGTCGATACCGACCTCGGCGAGATGCGCCGCGGGCCCGATGCCGGAGCGCAGCAGGATAGGTGGGCTGTGCAGCGCGCCGGCGCAGAGCACGATTTCGTTGCCGCGCGCCGTTTGCAGGCGGCCGTCGTGCTGGACTTCGACGCCGACGGCGGCGCCGTCTTCAACGAGGACGCGGTTGACCTCGCAACCGGCGCGGATGGTCAGGTTGAGTCGATGGCGGGCGGGGTTGAGGTAGCCGATCGCGGTGGAGATGCGCAGGGTGCCGGTGCGATTCATGGCCCAGGAGCCGACGCCGGTGGAGCCGGGCACGTTGTGGTCGTCGCAGGCGGGGTGTCCAGCGGCGAGGCAGGCCTGTTGGAAGCTGGACTGGAGCGGCGTTAGTTCGTCGTCGCGCCAGCGCACGATCGGGATCGGTCCGGCGTTGCCATGCAGGTCGCCGCCGTGATCCTGGTCGTCTTCGAGCTTGCGCAGAGCGGGCAGGACGTCTTCCCAGCCCCAGCCGTCGTTGCCGAGTGCGGCCCACTCGTCGTAGTCCTCGGGCACACCGCGGATCGCGACGATCCCGTTCACGGCGGAGGAGCCGCCAGTGACCTTGCCGCGCGGATAGGGAACGGCGCGCTGCGGGATGGCGTTGCCCTCCCAATGCCAGTCGTGCTTGTCGACGGAGGCCGTTGTGCCGTCCGTGAGGTCGCTGGGCATGGTCTCGAGGTCGACGTAGTCGGGTCCGGCTTCGAGCAGGAGCACGGATCGCTGCGGATCCTCGGTCAGGCGGGCGGCGAGCGCGGCGCCCGCCGATCCTGCGCCGACAATGATGATGTCGTATGCGGCCATGGTGCTCCCCCAGGTGGTATCGGGCTCCCGGGCTGTCGCGGAAGCCGAGTTGATGCGGTCCGGAAGATAGCTGAGCGTCGTTTTCGCGACACTGAGCGGGCCGCGATCGCGTCGGATGGGCTGCGGACCTGATGTCAGCGCCGGGGCGGAGCTTCCATGCTCAGAAGAGCTAGGGAGAGATTGTGATGAAATTGCTGGTTTGCCTGGACGGCTCGGAGCTATCGCTGGCGGCGCTGGAGCCGGCGCAGAGAATGGCGGCGGCGACGGCGGGGGAGGTGCATCTGCTGCGCGTGCTGGACGTGAGCGACGTGCACGAGAAGACGCGTGGCAAGATGGCGCCGAACCGGCGCGTGACTGGCGATTGGAGCGGCGGTTCTCTGCCCGGTGCGGGAGGCGGCTCCCAGTCTCGCAAGCGGCGCGAGAGCACGATGATGCTGGAGGACCGGGGCCAAGCGGTGGCTCGGTTGGAAGACGCAGCCGGTGACGCCATCCGCGATATCGCCACGACCTTCTCCGGTGACGTGACCTGCAAGGTCGTGGAGGGCAGCAACGCTGCCGCGGCGATCACGGGCTACGCCGGAGAGATCGACGCCGACTTCATTGTGATGGCAACCCACTCGCGCAAAGGGCTGGGGCGAATGCTGTTTGGCTCGACGACGAGCGACGACGTCGAGTCGGGCGTAGCTCCGGTGCTCGTGGTGCATCCCACCGTCGGCTGAGGGGGCTGGCGCCCGCGGTTCGAGTTCCTGAACGGCGAAGGTGGAGAACCGCTGAGGTGGGACACCATCGTGGGTTAGACTAAACGCCTTTGGTGGTCGGATCAGTCCGGCGCCGCAGGCAATAGATGGTGAGCGAGTGCTCGAGACGGTGATCTCGATCTTTTCAGCGTTGGGCGCGTTCGGCAACGTCGCGTTCCTGACGGTCTCGGCGGGCTTCGGCCGGTTGGCGGGCCGCGACGTGCGATCGCAGGGCCAGATGGTGGCGGATCAGTCGCGACGCGCGGGGAAGCGCGCCCGACGCCAGGCGGCGGTGCGCAGCACACGGGCGCGGCGCCGGGCGATGCACGACGCGGAGCGGGCGCAGCGGCTGGCGTCGAAGCTGGACCAGGAGACGGCGCGGCGGGGCGGTGCGCTGGTGGGGGTCAGCGCTGCCCTGGCGATGGGGGTCGCGCAACGTGGTCGGCTTCGCCGAGTGGCCGATCGCTTGCGCACCCGGCGCGGTCGCGCCGGCAGTGGCGCCGATCGCGAAGACGCGGCCTCAGTTTAAACGGCATTCCTGAAGCGCGTATCCTCCCTGGCTCGATGACGAGGAGAACAGTGCGATGTCATTCACCGATTACGAGAACTTCGACGCGTTGGGCCTGGCCGATCTGGTCGCCACTCACGGTGTGAAGCCGGAAGAGTTGCTGGACGCCGCGATCGAACGGGCGGACGCGCGTAATCCGGCGCTGAACGCGATCCCGTACCGCTGGGACGACGAGGCTCGGGCGTCGATCGCGGCGGGCCTGCCCCTGGGGCCGTTCCGCGGGGTGCCGTTCTTGCTCAAGGATCTGGGTACGCCGTACGCGGGGCAGCCGATGAGCAGTGGTTCGGGTTTGTTCGCGGAGTACGTGGCGGACCACGACAGCGAATTAGTGTCGCGTTGGAAGGCGGCGGGGCTGGTCACGTTTGGGCGCACGACGTCGCCGGAGTTCGGGCTGACGACCACGACGGAGTCGCGTCTGCACGGGCAGACGCACAATCCCTGGGACTTGGATCGCACGAGCGGCGGCTCCTCCGGGGGCGCCGCGGCGGCGGTGGCGGCGGGCGTGCTGCCGATCGCAAGCGCCAGCGACGGGGGCGGGTCGATCCGGGTGCCGGCGTCCTGCTGTGGCTTGTTCGGTATGAAGCCGACGCGAGGCCGGACGCCGGCGGGGCCGAATGTGGGCGAGGGCTGGGCGGGAATGAGCACGGCGCACGCCGTCTCGCGCTCGGTGCGTGACAGCGCGGCGCTGCTGGATGCGACGTCGGGACCGGACGTGGGCGCGCCCTACTGGGCTCAGCCGCCGGCGCGTCCCTTCCTGGAAGAAGTCGGCGTCGATCCGGGCAAGCTGCGGATCGGGCTGGTGCTGGAGGCGTTCAACGGAGCCGAGGTGGACGCCGACTGTCTTTCAGCCGTGCAAGACGTCGCTACGCTGTGTGCGGATCTGGGGCACGAGGTGGAGCCGGTGGCGATTGAGCTGGACCGCGAGGCCTGGGGCCGGGCCAGTTTCCTGTTAGTGACGACGAGCACGCAGGTGACGGTGGAGGACCGGGCGCGGGACCTGGGCCGCGAGGCGACGCCCGACGATGTGGAGACGGCGACGTGGGGCATGGCGACGGCCGAGCCAGCGTCGGCGGGGGACTACGCGCGGGCGGTGCGCGGTATCCACGCCGTGGGGCGGCAGAT
>Ga0310121_10000742_pt1 | contig 35058 bp, 31 predicted proteins | sample CB27_Tmax_986_MG_FD_203504 | JGI IMG/M metagenome (GOLD analysis project Ga0310121, IMG submission 203504) | Marine microbial communities from Western Arctic Ocean, Canada - CB27_Tmax_986 | ecosystem: Environmental > Aquatic > Marine > Oceanic | place: Canada: Western Arctic Ocean | collected...
GGCCGTGCTCAACTCACTTTCAGAACAGTTCGGGCCTGGTCCAATCGCGAGCCACTGGTCCAAGCCCGCGCGCCGGAATTGGCACCAGGCCGATATTACCTGCGCCTCATGGTTGACGATCACCCTGGAGTGATGGCCGAAGTCACCGGAATCCTCGGCCAAAACGAAATCTCCATCGCGTCTCTAATACAGCACGAACCAGAGTCCGAAGGGGACTCCCAAACCGTCCCATTGGTGATCATGAGCCACCTCACCCACGAGGGAGCCATCGCCAAGGCCGTCGTCCAAATCGATCAACTTTCATCGGTGATGGAAGGAACGGTGAGGATGCGCGTACTTGATTAGTTCAAAACTGAGAACTGAAATTTGAAATACGTCATCATAATCCCGGACGGTTGTGCCGACGAGCCTCAAGAAGGTCTCGGTGGCAAAACGCCTTTGCAAGTCGCCAACGTACCAACGATGGACGAGATCGCGGCGGCTGGCATCGTCGGTCGCTCCAGCAACGTGCCGGACCACCTCACAGCGGGATCGGCCGTCGCCAATATGAGTTTGTTGGGATATGATGCCAACCAATACTTCACTGGCCGTGCCCCCTTGGAGGCGGCGGCACAAGGTATTGAATTGGGACCCGCCGATTGGGCCATTCGTTGCAACCTGGTGACGGTTCAAGACCAGCTGATGCGCGATTTCACGGCGGGTCACATTTCCAACGACGAAAGCCGCCTGCTGTTGGACGACTTGCAACAAAATTCGCCAGAGCGGTACTTGGAATTTGTACCGGGGGTCAGCTATCGGAACCTGTTGATCTATCGTGGAGCCGAAACGGCGTCCCCCTTCACCAGCGAAACGTACGGAACGCCACCGCACGATTTAACCGACAAATCGATCACCGACGATTTTCCCCGTGGCCCCGGAAGTGATCTGCTCAGTGATTTGATGAGTCGTAGCTTGGAGCTGTTCACCGACCATGCGGTGAACCGGCAACGGGTTGAGCGAGGAATGCTTCCAGCGACCAACATATGGTTGTGGGGATTGGGACAAACTCCAAAACTTGTCCCGTTTCAGGAGTTGTACCACGTGTCGGGCGCCATGATCACCGCCGTGGACCTATTGCGTGGGCTGGCCAAATTGATTGGCTGGAAATGCGTCGAAGTTCCGGGAGTCACGGGCTATACCGATACCGATTATGCTGCCAAGGGGCGTTATGCGGTGGAGGAGTTGAACAAATCTGACTTGGTGTGTGTCCATGTGGAGGCAACTGACGAAGCTTCCCATGAGGGGGACGCCGCGGCCAAGGTCCAGGCGCTGGAGGAAATCGATCGGCACATTGTGGCACCGCTGATGAGGGCCCTGCCGGATCACGGCCAGTACCGGATATTAGTAACTCCCGATCATCCCACTTTCCTCCGTACAAAAACGCACAGCCACGGTTACGTTCCCTGGACCATTTGCGGTACCGACGTGGCTGGCGACCCCCAGCAGACCTATGATGAAGTCTCAGCCGCTCAATCGGACCATTGCTATGAATCCGGATGCGAGCTGATGTCGCTGTTTATTCGCAAGTGAGCCGTTCTTCCCACCTCGGTACTCAAACATGTCCCTTGTCATTCAGAAATTCGGCGGTACCAGCGTTGCCACTAGCAAAAAGATCCTGGCCGCGGCCCGACGGGCAATCCGCGCTGAAAAGGACGGACAACAAGTCGTGATGGTCGTCAGCGCCATGGGCAAGAACACCGACATGCTCGTGGAATTGGCCAATGAAATCAACGAACGGCCTCCCGCTCGCGAAATGGACATGCTGCTGTCTACGGGGGAACAAGTCAGCGTGGCACTGATGGCCATGGCGATTGATTCGTTGGGGCACCAGGCGGTCAGCCTCACGGGATCGCAAATCGGAATCAAGACCGACAGCAGTCACACCAAGGCGCGCATTCGCTCGATCTCGACTGAGCGCATCAAGGAAATTCTCGACGACGGCAAGATCGTCATCGCCGCTGGTTTCCAAGGAATCGACGAAGATCTCAACATCACCACGCTGGGTCGGGGCGGCAGTGATACCACCGCAGTCGCCTTGGCAGCCGTGCTGGAAGCGGACACCTGCGAAATCTACACGGATGTCGACGGCGTTTACACCACCGATCCCCGCGCCGTTGCCGAGGCTCGCCGCGTTCCGCAGATCAGTTACGACGAGATGTTGGAGCTGGCCAGCCTGGGTGCGGGTGTCATGCATAGCCGATCCATCGAATTCGCTAAGAAGTTTTCTGTCCCGATTCACGTTCGCTGTAGCGCCTCGGATGCACCGGGGACGATGATCGTGGCTACCCCTGAAGAGACTGGTCGTCCAGTCTGTGGCGCCGCGCTCACCAAGGACGAAGCGATTGTCACGGTGTCGGACATTCCGGACGTTCCCGGGACGAGTTCCGAGATTTTCTCGCGAATTGCCCGACGAACCATCACGGTCGACATGATCGTGCAAAATGTGGGTCATGGTGGCAAAGCAAATATCTCCTTCACCGTTCTGGAGGCGGAGCTGGAGGTCACACTGGATGCCGTCCAATCCGCTGTTACGGCGCTTGGCGGTGGATCGATCACCAGCAACAGCCAGGTGTCCAAAGTGTCGGTGGTTGGCTTAGGCATGGCCAAGCAGACGGGGGTGGCTGACCAAATGTTTCGGACTTTGGCTGCAGCTGAAATCAACATGCACATGATTACCACCAGCGAAATCAAGATCTCGGCGCTGGTCGATCGCGATTCGGCCACCCGTGCTTTGCGAGCCGTGCACGAGGCGTTTCAGTTGGATCACGCCGCGGTCGGGGGCCAACAAGCTGTGGTCAAGACGGGTCCAGCCACTGTTGGGCACGATGCCGTGAGTGTCGTTGACCACCTCCGCGCCGTGGACATGGAGGAACTTGTGGTTGACGGTATCGAGTTGGATGCAACCCAATCACGAGTCACCGTGGAAGCGGTGCCGGATACGCCTGGTGTCGCCGCAGGCGTATTTGACGAAATCGCCAAGGCGGGTGTTTTTGTCGATATGATCATTCAAAGCTATGGACATGAAGGGTTGGCAAACCTCAGCTTTACCGTCCCTCGCGATTCATTGGACAAAAGTATGCAGATCGCTGGCCGTATTGCTAAGAAACTCAACTGCGCAGGGGTTACGAATTCGCCGGAAATCGCCAAGCTTTCGGTGTCGGGAATTGGCTTGCGCAGCCACACGGGCGTCGCCATCCGCATGTTCAAGGCGTTGGCTGAGGCAAATATCAATGTCGAGATGATCAACACCAGCGAAATGCGTGTGAACGTCGTGGTGGATGGAACTCATGGCGAGGCGGCGCTCGAGCACCTCAAAGGTGCGTTTGCCGATGTGCTTCAGAGGATAGATCGTAGTTTGTAGTCTGAAGCCAGTAGTTTGTGGCTAGTGACGAGTGGCTAGTGTGCTTAGAGAAGGGGCCAACGAGTTGAATGGCGAATGGTTGATCCCTGATAAGTTTCCCAGTCTCGATCTTGGCGAGATTCATGTCTGGGCCGTGTCGCTGGAACTCGCTACCGACCAACTGCGCACCCGCCAGCAGTGGTTGGCCGCTGACGAACGGCAACGTGCCAACCGTTTCGTCTTCGACAAACATCGAAATCGATTCACGGCGGGTCGGGGGCAAGTCCGTGAGATTCTCAGCCATTACACGGGCGTCGAACCAGGGCAACTAGAGTTCAGCTATGCCAATCTCGGCAAGCCGTCTCTCAAGGCACCGCCGGGGATGGAGGACTTGACGTTTAACTTTTCCAACTCATCAACGTTGGGACTGTTGTCGGTAGCCCGCGAGGTCGAATTGGGGGTCGACGTCGAACGTCTGCGAGACGTGCGGAACCTGATCGGATTAGCCGAACGTTTCTTTGACGAGGCAGAGGTAGGCGACCTCAAATCCTGTGGTGGCCAGCTTCAGCAGCAGGTCTTCTTTCGCTGCTGGACCTGCAAGGAGGCTTATCTAAAAGCCGTCGGCAAAGGTCTGAGCTTTCCGCTGAACAAGGTGCTGGTCGCCACCAACTCCAGCCAACCGCATTACCTATCGATTGATGGAGATGAGGAGGAATCGGCTGCCTGGTCATTGACCTCTCTGCGGCCAGCTCCCGGATACATCGGGGCACTCACCTGCCGCCGGCTCGGCGACCAAGTGCGCACTTTCCGCTGGATCGATTGACGCGAGAGGCGTGCCTAGGCGAACGGCAGATGAGAACGTACCACCTTGAACCGTCAGGGCGATTGTTGATCTTGAATCACGAAGGAAAGAACAGGAAAGAACAGGAAAAGGAGGAAAAACAGGACAGGAGGAAGGAAAAACAGGACAGGCACTGCAATAAACAGGAAAGACAGCAGGAAAAACAGGACAGGCACTGCAATCAGGCAAGGCGTTTTTCGTTGGCAGGCAAGGGGTACGATTGTGAAACAAGGCAAAGTGGATGGTCTCCGCGAGTCAGACTGCGTCAAAACTGCGATTGGCGCTTGCTCTCGCGAAAAAGAATGGCTCTGGCGCGCGTAGTACGATCCGCTGGAGCGGTGAACATCTTATCAGTCGTTATTTTATTCGCTTGAAATCCCATTCCAGCTCAAGCATTGGGAAAAATGACCAGCGACGCATCGGAACGCATAAATGAGGCGAAAATGACCAGCATCCAGCCAGGCCGCTACCGCCACTACAAGGGCAACGAGTACACGGTCATCGGCATCGCCAGGCACAGCGAAACCGAGGAAGAACTCGTCGTCTACAGACAGGACTACGGAGATCGCAGCTTGTGGGTGCGCCCGTTGCAAATGTTCATGGAGACGGTTGAGGTTTATGGGCAGGCGCTGAGAAGATTTGAGTCTATGGAGGAAGGAAAATGACTCGACGAAAGAAACCAAAGACCTCAGCCAAGCGAAAGATTTCCGAGATGATCTCGGAAATGGCGGTGGGATTTCTTGCCGTGGGCGACACGATTGGCGAGAGGGAGAATCGTCTGAACGCCGCCTGTACTGCCTGGAATATGGCCTGCGCTTCGCCAGAAGTGCGACAACGGCAGGTTGAGCAATACGGCGCAGGATACCGGGCAGCGGTACACGGCGTTGAAAGGAAGATTGGAGAACGCTGCGACTGCCAGCGGGCTGTAATGCGGGAGCGGCTAGCGGTTCAAGACGTACTGCATGAAGAAGGGACGCTTGTGACGGCCCAACCACATGTTTTATGACTCACCAAACCAAGAAGATGTCCGAGATAATGAAGGAGATATCGGAGCGGCTGCTGCGACATCCCGACGCCGCCCATTCCTCGGAAGCTGCCCATGTCGCACTGATGTTCGCCAACATCGCATGGAACGAAACGGTTGGCCTCGGTCATGCCCGAAAGGGCTACCGCTCGGCTTGGGAAATGATCGAAGCCGAGAACCCTGAACTCTGGAATGAGTTCAAGTCCAATGACATTGACGCCATGATTGATGAACTTTTTCAGTATAAAAAGACACACTACCCGGATGACGGATTCTAACCTGTGGTACCCCAGATGGAAACATTCGTGTGGAATGGATACCCGCTGCTGCTCCTGGGGTGGATTCCAAATGGGAGATGCAATTATTCGGGTATGTAAGAACGGGAGAAATGCACAAAGCAATTCGGTTCCTACAAGACACACAAAACTTGTCTCGCGAAGAGGCGGCGCGGCGGGTGAAGGGCATCCCTGGAGATATGGGACTGGGTTAAGGGTCGTTATTCTTAGTCAAATTCGACTTTCCCAGGCATTTTCCAGTATCGCATTTAGCCGAGGGAAATCTCACCATACAATACGGCACGTGCTATCCAAATTCGGAAACCAGCAGAAACGAGGGCGGACTATGAGTAACGGAAATGGTGAAGGTACTTCGTCGAAGGTCGGAACATCGCCGGCACCGACACGCTGGTGGAAGTCGCGGAGCAAGCTGGACTAGCCGATGATGAGGCGCGCGAAGCACTGGAGTCGCGGCGGTTCAAGGACGCTGTGGACGCCGATTGGCAACGGTCCGTGGGAATGGGAGTCACCAGCGTGCCCACGTTCCTCGCGGGTGACCGGGTCGTGGTGGGGGCCCAGGCTTATGAGGTGCTGGAAGAGCTTGTTGTCGGGGCCGGGGCGGAGCGACGGGATTGAGGTCGAAGGGGCGCGTAAGGCCAATGTGTGGTTGTTTGATCACCGTCCTCTATTGAAAGCATGAGCCTTAAACTCCCAATGATAACCGTCGAACCGCATCCACTTCTGGACCTCAGTGCCTTCCTGACCGAGTTTCCGCGAAGTCTGGGGGAAGTGGCTCCTCTACCGCACCTCATGGATCTGTTGTCAGCCGACTCCCCAGCACCGTTACGCAGCAGCGACGAGATCAGACTCACCGTCCGCGACATGCTGCGACACGGTGGTTTCAAGCCGACTGGACGAAACAAGCCAGCATCCGAGTAGCTCATTAGGGCGGCGGGGGAGGGCCGTTTGTCCACGATCAACGTCGCGGTGGATATCTGCAACCCCGTGTCACTGCACAGTGGTCTGCCAATCAGCCTGATTGATTTGGATCGAGCCCGTGAACCGTTCCGGGTCGAGGTGGCTGCCGAGGGAACGTCCTACGTTTTCAATCAGGCAGGGCAGTTCATCGACGTGAGTGGGCTCCTGTGTCTCTTCGACGCCGAGGGACCTTGTGCCAACGCAGTAAAAGATTCGCAGCGAACGAAAACGCACCGCACGTTGACGCTGATCTGGGGAACTGCCAGCTTGCCAGGGAGAGCGGTGGCGAATGATGCGACCGTGTTCCGCTGGCCGTGAGATTGTACCGAACAATGACCAAAAGGTATCGCCGAACCTCGTTCCTCGACAGAATAGACTACAACTACTACCTCCTAACTCCTTTGGCCATTTTGAGTTAAGAAAAGTGGAGCGGAGGAGGCTCGAACTCCCGACCTCTGCATTGCGAACGCAGCGCTCTCCCAACTGAGCTACCGCCCCAACGTGATCAACCTTTTGAAGAACGGCCATTTTACAAAACAGACGCGTTATCTGGATAGCCCAGGTCGGTTTCGCGTTGTGTCATTGGGCTAAAGATGTGTTTTTAAAGGGCGCTTCGCGGGGGTCGATGAAGTTCGAACGCGGTTGCCTTAGCTGCCGACCTCGTTCACCGCATGAGCAAGCTCAAGGGTGTCGCCCAAAGGACCGAAGCACTTAGTAATTTTCTGCCGAACAGTATTGGGTCAGATGTTTCCGGTTTTCAGGGAGCGCGGTCCCTGATACGATTATGGCACGTCCGTTGAGAGTCGAATACCCTGGTGCGATCTATCACGTGATGTCGCGAGGCAACGCGCGACAGAGGATATTCCTGGACGATGCGGATTACCAAAGTGGGAAAAAGGGCTGCGGCGAATTCGGTTTTGAGATTTTCTCTTACGTGTGCCTGCCCAATCATTCTCATTTATTTTTACGCACTCCTCTTCCAAATCTCTGCCGCGGGATGCAATATTTTTTGTCAGGGTATGCCAACTGGTTCGCCAAGCGGCATCAAAGCCCCGGGCATCTGTTCCAAGGAAGATATAAAGGGGAGCTGCTTGAGGACGAACAGTACTTTTGGACGGTCAGCCGCTACGTGCATCTCAACCCGGTAAGGGAGAAGCGTCCGCTGGTCGAACGACCACAGGATTGGCGGTGGTCGAGTTATCCCGGCTATCACTCTCACAAAAAGCGAGTCGATTGGGTGGCTTACCAGTCGGTTTACGATGCCTGGCAGGGGGAGCTGGGGGGTAGCGATCCGGCGGCTGCCTACCGTCGCTTCGTGACCCCGAGCGTCTCCGATCCGCCAATCAATCCGTTCCAGGACGCGGCCGACGGCTGGTTGCCGGGGAAGTTCCAGCAACCAAGCCCCTGAAAACAGGAAACAGGGTCCCTATGCCGTTGCCTCTAACAACTAATACAACGCGATCGCTCGACCGTGTCCGCCGTGGCAGTCGCGAAGCTTAATTGCGGCGAACAGGAAATAAGCATTCTTTGGCACCTCTCCGACGTTGTGCAGGAACTCGACGCCGACCATCTCACGACTGGCAAGTGCCCAATAGGTCATCAACGCGCGTTTCGGTCCCGTGCCGCCCAGGTCCGGCGCATCCGTCGCTACGCAGCGCATGCCTTTTTCCTTGAGATAGACGATCGCATCGGGGCCCGGCGCGGGCCAGCCCTCGGATTTTCCGTATAACGGTTTTTCAAACAACGGATCGACCCAGTGACTTCTGTCGTCCGGTTGCGGCTGAAAATGCTTGTCGATGTGACCAGTGTGAAAGATGACAACGTCACCCTGCTTCAGATCACCGTGCGATTTTTCAAAGGCCTCGATGTGCGCCACGGTGATCTCAGGTGATGCCGGCCAACTGTTTGCCGCGGTCGTGCCAACGAGTCCCGTGACATCGATAACACGGGCTTCGCCGCAAGTCCAGTCCAACGGAACTAGTTCGGTCGTCATGGAACTGGTTCCGCGACGGCCGTACGTTTTCTCATATTCTTCCAACCAACCACGAATCTCCGGGGCATATTGCACCGATTGTCCAGCGGGAGGCAAGGCGAACACCGGCGGCACAAGATGCGTGCCCGCCATGCTATCCATCAGATGCGTATGGTGCCAGTAATCAAGATACTCGGAAAACAGGAAGTCGACTCTTAGATAGGCCTGTCGATGTTGGCCAGCGGCAGCTCCTGGCGAGACGACTGGCAGATTCGTGGCCAGTGTCGGCGACAGATCAATCGCTCGCTTGTTTTTGGCCGACTCGATCAAGCGCATTGGCAGCTCGCCGCCCACGATGGCGAAGGCACGTCCTTCGCCATAGGGACCATCTTTATGTTTGGGGCTGAGCAAGCAGTAAAACGCGCCCGTCGGCGGTAACGCGCTGAGATTCGTGGCGCCTTCGGTCCAGATCATGCCGTACTTCAGCCCCGCGTAATGTGTCGGCTCGGCGAGGGTCGGCAGCGGGCCCATGCTTGGGCTGTCACATCCCAGCGTCATCACCTTGCGTGTGGCCAGAAACTCCATGCAATCGGGTTCAGGATCGGGATAACCCGGTACCTTTTTCTTCACAATATCCGCGATGAAATGGTCGCCCGCGGGGTACGGTCGATAGTAACGATCGGTGTAGTCGCTACGGAACAAGACCACGTCGCCGAAGCGCAACTGGCGATGTTGCGTTTCAAAACGCTCGACGTGCTCCCGCGTGACTAAGGAGCTTTCTCCATTGGGCGTTGTATTGAGCAAGTCACGGACATCGACGACGCACGCTTCGCCGCCAAACTGCCAGGCCTCGATCTTGTCCGTGAAGGCCAAGCCAAACTGCCCGGACTTCGGGCGTTTCAAGTACGGACGCGCGACCGAATGGGGCGGCACGTCAAGCTGCGTTCCGGTGTTTCCATCGATGAGCAACACGTCAATGTTATACGGGCTGGCAGGACCGATCGTCCGTTCGTGCATGAGCTTGAAGCGAGGAAAAGGATTCGACGGCCACGTCGACGGATAGTCAGGAGCGACCAACAGCGAGCAGTCGATGAATTTGGATTCGTCGGCAAAAGTGCCAGGGGAGGGCAGTCCTTGCAGCAGCCAACAGGCAGTTGGCAAGAGGAAATAGTAAATCGTGTTTCGTTTAGCTCGCTGGCGTTCTTGTCGCATTGTGATCTCCTTTTATTGTTCTACTTCGGACTATACATCACCTCAAAGTAGACATCGTCCGACATCGTCCGATATCATCTTCATTCATTGCACGTCACATAGCACCCTAGGACATCTTCCGATTTGATTGTCCTCTCAAAAAGATTCACCGGTTTCATTTTCGACGCTAACAAAGGCTATTCGCGGTTCGGCCAAACGCGGAACCAAGACGGTCACAACGGTCTCCGCGCATTCCAACAATATGAACGAGCATCAACCACATGCCTATACCAGGGCAAGTAATTTTACCGGGCCAGAACTCATGAGATACCTGTGAAGATCAAACAGGTCGTGCTGCTCCTTGCCCATCTAGCCGGCATTTCTCACACGCATTCTACTGCGCGGTGGCCAAGTCCATGGCTGGCTGCGTTAGACTTCACAATTCGATCCTCAACGTATGGACAATACGTCTCCGATCAAACTGCTCGTCATTTACCAACCTAACGGGGCTTGCCAGCCAAGGACTTACCACCGCTCGTGACGAAGTGTGTGAGAAATCCGGGCTAGGGATCGTACCGAACCTTCTCATGGGTCAAACGGAACCAAGGCCCACCAAAACATTGTCGCACGCCCGTCCCATCCCACGTGAAATCACGATCGACGGCGAAGTGACTCTGTTCACCAAAGAAGGCTACATCGGCCACACGATGCCGCAGATGAAGCGCCACCCCGCTGGGACGATTTACGTCAATGGCTACGCGTCGGGGCTGTTCTAGAGCACGGACAACGGCCAGAGCTGGCAGCGGATTGCCTGGAGATACAGTCCCGGCGGGTTCGGCATCAGCCGGGACGGCCGTATCTGGCTCGTCACCGGCACGACCCATCCTGCAAACGGCGCGATCTTGATCTGCCAGTCCTCCGACGGTGGACAGACATGGCAGGAACAGACCCTGGACTGCGGCCCGTTGGCCAAGGGTGGGAACAAGGACCCGTACACCGCCGTTACTCCAGACGACTCCTACACGAATTTCCTCGAACGCCCCGACGGCACGTGGATGTTTTCCTGCTCGATGCGCTACCCGGACTAGGATGACTGGCAAAGCGAGGATCCGACGCGGCCTGGCCTAGGGGACGTGATGGTCCGCACGACGGACGGAGGAAAAACCTGGGGCGACCCCACGATTGTGCATCGGCACTGTACGGAAACCGAGATAATACGAGGCCGTTTCATCTAATTGGCCGACGGTTCTCGAATCGTCGCTGTGGCCACGCATCCCTCGGTGGAACCGTTGCCTTGGTCGGTTTCGATGAAGATTTTCGTGGCCATATCACCCATGTCCTCGGGTGCCACGAAGGTGACTGGTATCAGGTGCAGGTCTTTGGACAGATCGGAAAATTTAAAGGAAAACCCCTCCAATTCACTGCTGACCTTGGTCACCTTAAAGGGTTCTTTGCCGCGAATGACCAATTGTTTCGTCACTTTCTGGCCCGGTTTCAAAACGCCGAGTGCCAAAGAAGCAGGACTGACCGTGATGCGTGGCACTACGCGGCCGCTAACATTTAGAGGAATCTGCACCAACCGCGCGTCGTTGGTCTTTAAGAAAACCGTCTCAGCAAAATAACCAGGTGGCGCGGCATCCGTCAGCTCTACATCCATTTGATATTCCACTCGTCCTCCGCCCCGGCGAGTTTCGGTTATTCGAACTTGGTAATGATCGCCCGGAGTCTCGACGTCGGTGACTCGCCAGGAATTTCGGCCAGCGTAACGGATGATGATGGTCTGGTGGGCTGAGCTGCCGTGGTCAACTTCGCTGAAATCGACACGTCCCGGTTGGAAAACAACGTCGCTGCGAATGTGTCCGCTGACGGTCAATTGAACTTCGGCTGGATAAGGTTGATCGAAGACCACGGTAATCGTCGCCGATTTTTTCCCAGTAAATGATCGCGTGTTGAATTTGGCACGAATCGCGCCTTTGTCCCACGTCTTCAGTGTCTCTTTCATAATTGTCGGCGTAGTGCATCCGCAGCTGCTACGAACCGAGGCGATGTGGGCGTCTTCGACATAGATATTTTCTAAGCTGAAATCGAACACCGCCTCGGCGCCGCGGGCGACGACTTGGAAGTCATGCACGCGGGTCTCGAACATTTCGTCCGCCCATTCGGCTGCCGCTGCGCACGATGTCAGTAGAAGCAAGAAACTCAAACCGTAGATTGCCCGACGCAGCACGAAATCGACCCCTTAAGTGCCAGTAATAACCATGCCAGTAATAACCATGCCAGTAATAACCATGCCAGTAATAACCATGCCAGTAATAACCATGCCAGTAATAACCATGCCAGTAATAACCATAATTGCCGCCAGCGGCTTGCCGATCCATCCCCCAGGGACGGACCCTCGGCCAGGCTCGAACCCCAGTGACAGTCTAACAGGTGGCCAGTGCGAACTTATATCCCAGTTTGCGAGCCGAATTCAGCCACTAGCATCTTAACGGTCCGCAATCCGCGGGATGGAATTGACAGGTAATTGCGATGAGGTCAGTCGACTTTTCGAGCATTTACAGGCTGCCCCGCATCGCTTAAAAACAGGGGATTCGACGTGACTGCGAAGGTATTAACCAATATTTTGGGCTGGGGGCGACACCCTCATCGATTGCCGTCACAAATCCGTCATTCACCTGTTAGCGAAAGTCGTTAGGTTTCTACCGTGTTTGAATCGCTCCAAGAAGGTCTACAGTCAGCACTCAAGTCGGTTCGGGGAAAGGGAAAACTCTCAGAACAGAATATGCGTGACGGCCTGCAAATGGTCGAGGACTCACTGCTGGAGGCAGATGTCAGCTATTCAGTGGTCCAGGAATTCATGGGGCGAGTCACCGAGCAGGCTCTTGGGAAAAAGGTGCTGAACTCACTCGATCCGAGCCAACAACTGATCGGGATCGTGCATGAGCAATTGATCGACGTGATGGGGCCGGTCGACGCCTCGCTCAACCTGAGCAAGGATACGTCGGTCCTGATGCTCTGCGGTCTGCAAGGCTCCGGTAAAACGACCACCTGCGGAAAACTGGCCCGCCTGCTGCTCAACGAAGGCCAGAAACCAATGCTCGTCGCGGCAGACCTCCAGCGCCCGGCGGCCATCGAACAGCTGCACGTGCTGGGCGAGCAGCTGGGTGTCCCGGTCTATTCTCAAGAAGGTGCGAAAGATCCGGTCAAGGTTTGCCAAACGGCCGTCAGACAGGCGAAAGACGACGGTGTCAAAGTTGTCATTCTCGATACCGCCGGTCGCTTGGCCATCGACGAAGAGTTGATGGACCAGCTGAAACAGATCGACCGCAAGGTGGCACCGGACCAGTGCTATCTGGTCGTGGACGGCATGACTGGCCAGGATGCGGTCAATAGCGCCGCAGCTTTCAACCAGGCACTGGAATTGGACGGGGTGATCCTCACCAAATTGGATGGCGATGCCCGTGGGGGTGCGGTGCTGTCGGTCAAGCACGTGACGGGTGTGCCAGTCAAGTTCATTGGTACGGGGGAACGATTGGATGCCCTGGAACCTTTTCGCCCCGAAGGGATGGCTGGGCGAATTCTCGGCATGGGGGATGTGGTCGAGATGGTCCGCACCGCTCAAAGCGAGCTGGACCAGAAGCAAATGGCCGAAATCGAGCAGCGGCTGCTACAGGGCGAGTTTACGCTGGACGACTTCCGCAACCAATTGTCCCAGCTGGCCAAACCCGGCCTGATGCAGAAATTCCTCGGCATGATGCCGGGCATGGGCGAAATGAACAAGATGATGCAGGATGTCGATGCGGAAGGGGACATGAAGCGGCTGTTCGGCATCATCGACTCAATGACCCAGAACGAACGCCGCAATCCGAAGGTGATCGATCCGAGCCGCCGGCAGCGAATCGCCGCGGGAGCTGGCGTCCAGCCCCAGGACGTCAATGACCTGGTCAAGCAATTTGACGGCATGGCCTCGATCATGAAGCAGATGGCGGGTAAAGGGATGGGAGACCGTATGAAAATGATGCGGAGCCTCCAGGAGGGGGGATTAATGGACTCAGGCGGCCGTCTCAGCCGTCAAAAGAAGGGGACCGGGAAGAGATTGAGCCCCGCAGAGCGGAAAAAGACACAGAAATCGCGTGAGCGAGAAAAACGCCGCCGCAAAAGAGGCGACCATGGTGCCAAAGACGGATAGCCTAGGGGCCAAAAATGTTGCACAATAATGTGCTTACCTAAATCACAATCTTTCGATCTGTAAGTAGCTGGCAAAGGAGACGAATGTGGCGGTACGAATTCGAATGAAGAAGATGGGACGGCGACACCGCCCCTTCTTCCGCATTTGTGCGGTCGATGGCCGTGCTCCACGCGACGGTAAAGTCATCGAAGAGCTGGGACACTATGACCCCATGGTCAAGGAAACCGACGCGCGGGCTCTCCTCAGAGGGCCGCGAATCGACTATTGGCTGGGAGTGGGTGCTCAACCCTCCGACAACGTTCGCGTACTGATTAAGAAATACGGCACCAATGGAACACACCTCCAACAGCAACGGGAGGCGCTGCAGCGGTTGGAGATTCGCCCCGAAGCTCCCGAGCCGACCGTGATTAAATTGCCCACCAAGGAAGAAGAAGCACCCGCTGCGGAAGGTGCCGCTGCGGAAGGCGCCGCTACGGAAGGCGCCGCCGAAGCGCCGGCAGAAGAAGCTGCTGCCGAAGCGCCGGCAGAAGAAGCTGCTGCCGAAGCGCCGGCAGAAGAAGCTGCTGCCGAAGCGCCGGCAGAAGAAGCTGCCGCCGAAGCGCCGGCAGAAGAAGCTGCTGCCGAAGCGCCGGCAGCGGAGGCCGCCGCCGATGAGCCAACTGTGGAGGAAGCCGCGGAGCAAAAAAAGCCGGCTGAATAACCGAGCATGCTGTTTGATGTTGTCACGCTCTTTCCCGGGATGTTCGACGGTTACCTGAGACAGAGCTTGTTGAACAAAGCGATTGAAGGAGAATTAACCGACGTACGAGTTCGCGATCTTCGACAATGGTCACGTGACAAACACAACTCGGTGGACGACCGCCCTTTTGGCGGAGGCCCCGGGATGGTGATTCGAGTCGAACCGGTCGTGGAATGCGTTGAACAAATCACCACCGAAAATCCAGCGCCGCCGCACATCGTTCTGCTGACTCCCCGCGGACGGAGACTGGACCAGCAAGTGGTGGAAGAGCTGGCCGCCAAACCCCGTTTGATTTTGCTTTGCGGTCGGTACGAAGGGTTTGACCAACGCATCGTCGATATTCTCCGACCAGACGAAGTTTCCATAGGGGATTTTATATTGAACGGCGGCGAGGTAGCCGCCATGGTCGTGATTGACACGGTCGTGCGACTAGTGCCAGGCGTTTTGGGCGACGAGCGAAGCGCGGAAGAGGATTCCTTCTCGCTTCCCAACCGGTTGCTCGAATTCCCGCATTACACTCGGCCACGAGAATATCGCGGACACGCCGTTCCAGACGTACTACTCAGCGGCGATCACCAACAGATAGCCCAGTGGCGTAAACAACAAAGCTACGAAACCACGAAATCACGGCGAGCCGATTTACTGTAGGATGGTGGACTGTTGGTAAGCCCGTAAACGAGCCACCACCCATTAGCCACAAATCAAAGTCAACAACGAAGCGAGGATAGGGCGATGAGCCAAGAAATCTTGAATCTGGTCGAAAAATCTTTCCTGAAGGAGGAAGTTTCCGAATTCGAGGTGGGTGATACCGTCGACGTCCACACGAAAATCTTGGAAGGCGAAAAAGAGCGCATCCAAGTCTTCACGGGCACGGTCATTGCGATGAGCGGCTCGGGAACTCGTGAGATGTTTTCAGTCCGTCGAATTGTGGCTGGGGAAGGGGTCGAGCGCAAGTTCCCGCGGCAGTCTCCGCGCATTGACAAGGTGGTCGTCAAGCGCAAGAGCGTCGTGCGGCGAGCCAAGTTGTATTTCCTGCGCGACCGGGTGGGCAAAGCGGTTCGTTTGAAAGAACGCCGCACGAAGTAGCAATAGCATGTGGACCCAGCTGCGGCGATGGCTAACACGGAGGCAGGCCATACCATTGGGCCTTCGCGGCGAGTTCGCAGCGGCCAAGTTTCTGCGTCGGCGCGGCTATCGGGTCGTTTCCCATGGACAGCGCATCCGCGGCGGCGAACTGGATATCATTGCCGTTGACGGCCAGACGATCGTCTTCGTTGAGGTCAAGACTCGACGCCAAGCTGACGACGCACATCCAGCTGACGCCGTCGACGACGAGAAACAGCGGCGAATCACCGACCTAGCGCTGCGGTTTCTCAAACGTCACGATCTTTTGGAGCATCCGTCGCGATTCGACGTGATCGCCATTACGTGGCCAACGGATGTTCGTCGTCCGTTAATCGAGCATTTCCCCAATGCGTTTGAGGCCGTAGGAAAAGGTCAAATGTATTCATGAGAAGTGAGTTTGCCCCGTAGAAATGCATTGCGGAACGATTTCACTTCCGATATACTCCCAAAGGTGTATGATGGAACGATCCAGTCGAAGGCTCGCATCGAGAATAACCAAATGAGACTACGTTTAATCCTTATCACGGCTATGCTAACAGCCTGGCTGGCCGGCCCGGCCAAAGCTCATCCCGGACACGGCATGACGGATAATCCGTATGGTATTTTGCACTACCTGACCTCGCCCACTCATTTGATTGTGGCCGTCACTGTAGCCGCGGCGGCAACTGGCGCCGTCTGGCTGGCGAGAAAAATTCTGTTTGGTGACGAAGCCAGCATGGCATCCTGACGGAGCCCAGTGGCCGTTTGCGGAGGAATCCTGATCGCAGATGGCATGTCGGCGGCTGTGCCGCGGACGACGACCCACGTGGGTCTGTTAGTTATCAGGCCGTCATCTTCAGCCGTTGACGGACGATTTTTTCCAGCTCTTCAACGACTTCTGCCAGCGACTTGCTGTCGGTCGAGAAACGGATCGCATCGGTAGCGGCGAATAGTCCGCCGACCTCGCGGGTCTCGTCTTGGTGGTCCCGTTCATTTTGTCGCCGCAGGACCTCCTCGAAATCGAGGTTTTCCCCGCGATCGTTCAGGTCTTTCATGCGCCGTTGCGCCCGTTCCTCAGGAGAGGCCGTGAGAAACAACTTGCATTGAGCCTGGGGGAAAACAACCGTTCCTTGATCGCGACCTTCCGTTACAAAATTGCCCTCAGCTGCCGCGCGTCGTTGGAGTTTCACAAGTTGTTCGCGAATCTTCGCATTATCCGCCACGTGGTGAATCACGGACGTAACCTCCATCGTCCGAATTTCCCGAGTCACCTCTTCACGGTTCAAATGGACGGTCGACTCCGTGACGTCGATCTTCAGGCCTCTAGCCAGCTCGGCGAGCGCCGCCGCGTCATCAAAATCGGAAACGTTACGAAGCGAGGCCAGGGCGACCGCACGATACATGGCTCCTGTGTCCAGAAAGCGAAATCCCAGGCGACGAGCCAGCTCGCGAGCAACACTACTCTTGCCAGCTCCAGCTGGACCGTCGATGGTAATAATCATAGTCACATCTTAGCGATATGGTGCCGTGTCCAAGGTTCGCCGAATTGTTTTGTTGATTCTTTTGTGGGATTATGGATTATGGATTGTGGATTGTGGATCGCGGCAGGGGCGACAACCATCTAACAGTCGCGCTGTCCCTTCTGACCACAAACCACAGATCAACAAATTCAGATTACCAGCGACAATGGAGCTCTGTCCACTCGTTGGCTGCCATGTGAAAGTGCACTTCGCCCTCTCGAACCTCACATTCAGCTAGGACTTTTCCACCAAAACCGATTTTGCAGGCACTTTGAATCTGGCGAAACGCGCGCAAAACGATTGTCCCACCACGGCCTGATGACTCCAGCACCCGCAGGCGAAAGCCGACCAGGTGTTCTTCGGTGCCAAGTGGCTCTCGATCCAGTTCCCAGGACGTCGCTGTGACCCGCCGCGTGCTAAAGGCGAAGAGCCATCCGTCGGTCTGGGGCGGTTCGGTCGTTTCACGCACCAAGGGCAATGCGCCGCACATGCTCAAGGCGTCGTGAAGTGGCTGCTTTAGGTTGACGCCAATACCCAATCGAAACGATTCCGTTGATCGCGGATGACTGGAGAGCAACGTTTCGACCATTCGACGTCCTAGACGGCGATGGAGGTTCAGTCCTCCTGCCAAGAGGGCGATGCGATTCATACCGTCATCGATTTCGAGGTACAATGGAGAATCAATCAATCGTCGCTCGACGGCCGCGCGGGTCATGATCGCGCCGCGATAGAGTTCAGCCGTCTCATTGGCCCAGGCAAAACGGGCAACGAAATTTCCCGGGATGAATTCCTTGGCCGGCTCGGTGATCGGACAAATATCGATTTCCACTTCGATCACGCGGGCGCCGCGCCACAATCGAGTTCTCTGCTCGAACCCTGCGATTGGCTGCCCCTGCTGGTCGATGAGTTGTCCTTTGGCAGTTACCTCGCCGCATAGCTCACTGTCGACAGTAACGCGGACGAAATCGGCCTTCACCCGCCAAACCTCGTTTCCTTGAGTGGCATGATCAGAGACGGGATTACCGGCCACCTGCTGAGACAGGCAGTTGCCTCTAGATTGATAGTCACGAATCGACCGGATCCCGCCGGTCTCCGGATCGACAGTGAGTTGTAGAAACTCATTGCGGAGCGTGAGTTCATCGACCAGGTGCTTCGAAGATCTGGCTGGTCGCCCAACGGACGAATCCGTTGCGGGGAGCCAGGCGAAGCCAGCCGACGGGACATCCACGATGACCGTAGCACCATCTTCATGGTTTTCATAAGCGTATAGCGCCTGGCTCGCGGTATTAGCGGCGATTGGATGATTGAGCCGCAGATTGACTCGGCGTGGAAACCCAAACGGATTGATTACTAGCGATCCCTTTACTCGTGGTTCCCTTAACAGCGACCCCTGTCGCTGGACCGTGGAATCTTCGGCTATCACACGGGCGAAATGGTCCCCGGCCGATTCGAGATCGAGCGAAACGTCCGTCACGGATGTTTCCTCTCGGTCGCGGGCCAAGCATCGGGCGAAGAACGACAGGTGACTGGCTGACAACTGCGCAACTCGCGATTTCCAATCGCCAACCCTGCTTGAGACGGTTTGATTTGGTTGCGAGGCTGGCCAAAGGCGAGGCCGGCCGTATTGGTCAGCCGCAAATTGTTCGGATTGTCCGTAGGGGTCGGTTCGCTGAAAGTAATCGCCCATAGTCGAAAACTCACCCAGTGCTCTCGAATAGGCGGCACCCCGCCGCAGATCGTCGAGCCAAACAGAGCCGTGTCCCGACCAATTCACGAGAGATACAGTCGCGACATAGTCGGATTCCATCGCCTTGCCCAAATGCCGGGCCAGCTGCAAAAAGACCTCCGGGGATGCAGCATCAAGCGGTTTGCCACCCAAGGCATCGATTGTCGAACCGCCGTCTCCGCGCCACATGAACCGACTCTGCGAAGTTTCTGGGAATCGGCTGTCGTCCAACGCCCAGTGCAGGCACGCCTGGTAACCGGTCTTGTTTAGTAGATCCGGCAATCTGCTCGACAGGGCGAGATCGTATCGTCCAAATACGTTTGGACGTTGGCCCAAGTGTTTCTCGTAGCTCTCAATTCCTTTTTCAATCGCGGCAAGCTGGGCCTGGCAATCGAATTCGAGAAAGGATTTTCCTGCGGTATCGCAGCCAACCAGGCTGACTCGTTCTTCTTCAATCAGCTGGCGCAGGCCGCCGATCCACTGCGTATCGTCCAACGCTCGACGATGCAGCTCGTCCGGTGAGATCATCAGATTGCTGGCTGTGGACCAATTCAACTCCTCGCGGATCGATGCGGTGGAACAATCATCGGTGGTAAGCACAAAGTGCAGCAGAAAAACGTCGACGGGATAATAGTGGTCACGTACTTCTGACAACGCACCAAAGCATCCCTGGAGGTGCTGCCTGGCAGCAACACTGTCACCGGACACGGCGGCCTGGGCGGCGAGTAAGAGCTGTTTTTCAAACGCCGTCTTGTCGAGGTTGCTGGTGTAGTGCATTCTTTGTGTCAACAGCTCAATTTGTAGGTACCAGTAACCTAAAGCGAAAAAATCCTCGACAATCGACGGGTCATGATTCAGCTGCCTATCGCCAGGCAATTGGTCCAAGGCTTTTTCGGCCAGCTGTAGGCGGCTGTCGCGTCCGTGGATGCACACCATCCGATGTTTTTGGGCTGCTTCGAAACAGCGCGCCGCGGATTCACTACGCGAAGTCACCGCCGGGGGCACCGAGATCACCGCGTCACTCAAATGCTCTACAGACACGTCAGCGCTTCTCCAACCTGGCGTGGATTGGCAAAGGTCAATGAGCGATGGGTGCCAAAGTGCGGCCCAATGCCGGAGCACGCAGTCGGCCTGGTCACCGACGTAATCTTCCGCCAGGCCGTGAAGATCAGGGTTCGAAGTCAGCAGTAGGAGATGTTTCATGTTTGCGGTGTTCGGCCAGTGTCCATCCCATAATCCACAGAAAGGGTAATTCTGAGGCAAAATGGGAGATATGGCGGTTGTATCGGCGATGACGCTGGGACTCGCAACTAACTACAATAGTGGTCTCGACAACGGTTATCGACCGCTGGGAAGGAGCAATTTGGCAGTATCTCACGGATCACACAAGGTTTACGTTCACTTGGTCCCGGAACGTGCAGATTGACAAAGGGTCCCGAGCCGCGATAAACTAGTACATAGGAACAGTTTTGGAGTAAATTTCTGTTTGCCCTTGAATTTGCTTGCCGGGCCAACACAGATTTTGCGATTCGCCGACCGAGTGGATCACGCCAATGTGATCCGGTGGAACAGAGAGGAAAATTGCCATGGCCGGTGGTAATGGCGCCTGGGGTATAGATATTGGCCAAAGTGGGCTGAAAGCTCTCCGCGCCACCTTGGCCGACGACGGCGAAGGGATTATCGCCGATGCCTTCGATTTCATCGAATACCCTAAGATTCTCAGCCAACCCGACGCGAATCCCGACCAGTTGGTCCGAGACGCGTTGAAAGAGTTTCTCTCGCGCAATGAGTTGCGCGGCGACAAAGTCGCCATCTCGGTTTCGGGGCAAAGCGGACTCGCCCGGTTCATTAAGTTGCCACCGGTTGACGCCAAAAAGATACCGGACATCGTCAAGTACGAGGCCAAGCAGCAGATTCCGTTCGAGTTGGACGATGTGATCTGGGATTTCCAGGTAATGCCCGGCTCGGATGAAGAGGAAGGATTTGCGTTAGATACGGAAGTTGGTCTCTTCGCGATGAAGCGAGATCAGGTGTTCCGCTTTATTCGTCCCATGGTCGACGCCGAGGTCGAGTTGGATGTCATCCAGCTGACCCCGATTTGCATATACAACGCCCTGACCTTCGATGCGCCGACGACGACTACCCAGCAAGAAATAGAAGCTGGCAAGGTTCCTGCTTCGGTGGTGATTATATCGCTTGGCACCGAGACCTCAGATCTGGTGGTCACCAATGGCCTGCGACTTTGGCAGCGCAGCGTTCCCATTGGCGGCAACCACTTTACAAAGCAGTTGACCAAAGACATGAAGCTGACGTTCGCTAAGGCGGAGCACGTCAAGCGGAATGCTCGAGAAGCCGAAGACGCGAAGAAGTTGTATCAAGCCATGCGTCCGGTATTCAACGACCTGGTCACGGAAATTCAACGAAGCTTGGGATATTTTCGCACAATCGATCGTACGGCGGAGCTTTCCCATATCTTGGTCATGGGCAATGCGGTCAAGCTGCCGGGGTTGCCGCAATATTTGGAAAAAAGTCTCGGTATGGAGGTGAAGAAGTTCGATCGCTTCAACCGACTGCACGGTCTATCAGTGCTGGAGGCTCCCGCTTTCAAGGACAATGTGTTGGCGTTTCCGGTGTGTTATGGCTTGGTGTTGCAGGGGCTCAAGCAAGCCCAACTGTCGACAAACCTGTTGCCTCCCGAAATTTTGAAACAACGCCTGATTCGTCGCAAAAAGCCTTGGGCGGCCGCCATCGCCGCGGCGATGCTGCTGGCTTGCGTGTTGAATTATTTCTTCCATTGGACCGCCTGGGATTCAGTGCATGAGAATAGCTCGATTGACGGCGTGGCTTGGAAAGTGGCCCAATCCGCGATGGACCAACTTAAATCGAAAAGTGGCAATCACATCTCGCAAGATGATGACCAAAAACTCCAGTTAGCCCGACTGCATGAATTGGGTAACGCCGCGGTCGGCAGCGCCGACGGTCGACTGTTGTGGCTCGAATTGTTGAAGACGATCACCGAATCTCTACCGGTCGATGAGAGCAACCTCGATCGAAAGATTCCTACGCGGGAAGATAAACCTTTCGAGCAACGCGAAGAAATCTACATCGACCGGATCGAATCGCAGTATTTTCCAGAAATTTCCACATGGCTGACCTACGCTGTCAAAGAAAAGTATGAACAGGGGAAAAGCGGCCACGCCGACGAACTTGGGGTGGACGCCGCCGAAGGTGAATCCGCAGAGGAGGACGTGGCGGTCGACGAAAGCACGATTAATCCAGCTCAATCAATTGATGTTGACGAAAGTGAAGAATCGTCAGAACTGGAGGGAAGTGGCTGGGTCATCGACATTCATGGTCATCATTTCAGGCCGGAATTCGAACCCAACTCGGCGGCCGAATATGTGCGCACCACTCTCTTGAATAAATTGGACTCCGGTACGGTGGAGCTGCCGGTAGGAGAGGGCAAAGCAACTATCCAATTCACCGTGCGAGAAATGGGAATCCATTACCCTTTCTTGTTGCGGGGAGATTACACGCGATCCAAGCCGATTCCGAATCCGAATTGGAATCCACCAACCGATCAAAACGGGATGGCTGGGGGAATGATGGATAGTGGTAGGGGCCTGGCAGCCGGCAATCAGCCCCAGGACACCGACGAAGACGATCCCACCAACCAACGCTACTTTACGCCGCCCAGGTACGAGTTTCTGGTCCAGTTCTGCTGGCAACAGGTCACTTTGAGTGAACGACTTGACAATCCTGACCGCGAAAAATCCGAGCCGACCCAAATTGCGTCCAACACCGATGTGGAAGGCCGCTGACCATGGATAAAATACGGGACTTTCTTCGCACCCTACGACGGTTGCATTTCTGGATTCTTATCGTTTTTGTCTTGCTGCTCGGCGTTACCTTCTGGCTTTTGTCGATCAGCAAGCTGGACAGAGAAAAGCAGACACGTCAGACCTCCATCAAGAGCACTTACACGGACCTGATAGACGTAGAGCGGATTCCTCAACATCCCAACCAGCTCATTCATGATGCCATGGACCAATTGATCTTGGAGACGCGTGATGAAATTCGAGATGCCTGGACTGAAAAGTGGGATCAGCAACAGACCGACATTTTGACATGGCCGGGTGAACGCAATGAACGGCTGACACGAGGTAGTGAGGAAGCGGAAAAAAAGTTTAAGGCCGAGTGGAATCGATCGTTCGTATCCAAAGTTAAACCTCTTCGTCCCATTGAAAAAGAAGTTTCGTTTCCAATGACCAAGCAGGAAGAACATCTGCTCATCCTTAAACATCGTGAATTCTACAAGGGTCACATTCACAAGCAGCTTGTCGCCTTGGCGAAGATGATCGGCTCCAAGTGGCGGGTTGCCGCCGAAGCCGGAGGCCGCCCAGGTGTCGGAGCTGGTCCGTTCGGCGGAGGTGGCTATGAATCAATGGGTTACGGACAGGGTGGCATCGGTACGCAGCTGGCCTATCAAACGGTTGTGCAATGGGATCAACAAAATCAATCCGAACTACAGCAACAGCATTTTGACTGGAGCCAAAACGCCCAAATGGCCATGGGCAACCGTGAAAGTGCGGGTAGCAGTCTCGACAAGGTACCTAACACCTTGGAAATCCTCTACGCCCAAGAGGACATGTGGGTTCTACGCGCGTTAATGGCCATCATCGAACGAACCAACGACGGTGCCCAATCGCGTCATAACGCGGCAATCAAACGGATCGAATTCATTAAGATTGGCAAAGCAGCCATTCACAGTCTCGGGGAAGTCGAAACGGTCCAATCCGCGAAAGAGGATGAGACACCTGGTGGCTCCGGCGGCATGAATAACTTCGGAAGCGTGAGTGGCTTCAAAGGCATGCCAGGGACCGGAGGTGCTGACGGTGGGGCTGCGGGTTCAATGAGACCGGAAGCTGGTGGCTACAGTGGCATGGATGGCTTTGGCGGGGGAGCCACAGGCGAGGATGGAGAGATGGCGTTACCCGACCCGGCAGAAGGACGATACGTCGATAAAAACTATGAGCCTCTTCCTGCAGAAACGCTCCGCTCCGTCATGACCGCCGCCGACGAAGTCGAACCAGAGAACGCGTATCTGGCCGTCGCCAAGCGAGTCCCAGTTCGCATGCGATTTTCGATGGATCAAACCAAAATCGAAAACCTGTTGGTCGAATGTGCCAACGCCGCATTGACCGTCGAAGTTCGTCAGGTTCGCATCAATCCGAAGGACACTAGAACGTTCGGTGGAGCCTATGGCACTGGCGGTATGTTTGGAGAAATGGGACCTGGGTCAGCCATGATGCCTAGTGCAGCCGGTCTCGGAGGTGGTGGCAGATTCGATGATGAAGAGGGTGGCGCCTTTGGCGAATTCAGTGGTGGCGGATTCAGTGGTGGCGGATTCAGTGGTGGCGGATTCAGTGGTGGCGGACGGGGTGGTGGCGGACGGGGTGGTGGCGGACGGGGTGGTGGCGGACGGGGTGGTGGCGGACGGGGTGGTGGCGGCACTGCCAGGGTAAATCCAGCCATGCTGTATCCCTTCGACATCACTGTGGAAATCTACGGGATTGTCTACATCTATAGTCCCGTCGACAATACGATTCTTGGTTATGAACGAGAAGGTGAAGAGGGTGAAGCGGCAACATCCGATTTGGCGCATCGTGATGTAGGGGTTGAATCAAAGTGAGCCGACCTGCAGCCACGTGACTGAAGTAGGAGTATCGATCATGAAAGCCAATTTCAACATGGGCGAAGGCGGACTCAAGGGTATGCTCGCGCGGCATGTCGAGAAGATGCTCTTTGCGCTCGCGATTCTGCTGACTATCGTGCTTGTCTGGTCGGGATTTCAAAGACGCAATGGGCTGGAAACCAATCAGTCCGCGTCGGTGCTGAAACAGAAGGTAAATACGGTTAGGAACCAAATTGATCAATTCACATGGGAGACGACGTTCAAAGATCTTCGGGATACCGACCAAAGATTTCGCGAGCGAGCGAAGGACACGCTAGAGAAATTGGCTGTCGCTGATTTTACCTGGCCTCAGATGCTGAGCCCGCCGCCGTTGCCACCCAGGTCGCGCCGCATCGATCCCGAGATTTATCCCGCCTTCGATCTTTATGTCGTCTCTGGGTACGGGGCCTATCAAAAACCACAAGAGAATGATCCCACGGGGCGCCCAATGCGCCCGGATCGTAATCCTCCGAGGGCCATGGACCTGCTATTTAATCCAACCGGCGAAGACGACGGCATGAGGCCGTTGCCCCCGGATCATCCCGCGGGTCGGATGGGGGGAATGGGAGGGCGCGGCCCGGCTATGCCGTATGGCGGAACCGACGTGGAAAGTAGATTTTTCGTGGCCATCACTGGTTTGGTTCCTTTCAAAGAACAATTCAATCAGTACCTTGCCTGCTTCTCCAATACAACCAAGGAGTACGACGCCCAGCGCGACCATCCGAATTACCTCGCTTGGGTTTTGCAGCGAGCCAAAATCGACGATCCCGCGGCGGATCCGAAATGGGAGCAGATTCACAGATACAGCAACAAGGTCGATGGGATGGCTAATGCCATGGGGAGAGGGGGCGCCATGATGCAAGGGGGCGACGAAATCGACCCAGCGTTTCAACATCCGATCCTGACGCAACCGATTAAGGGATTGCTACTGCGAAATATGGATGTTTACGCCAGACACCCTAACGTCCCCCGCATGAACAGGTATGGGGAATTCGGTGGACCAGAGGACAATCTCAAGGACGGAGAGGCGGATACCGACGGAGAAGAAGGGGAAGATCTGCTGGGATTGGACGGAAACGCCTACGGACTGGGTGGTGGCTTGGGCGGTAATCCCTATGGCGGTCGACTCAACGAGTTTGATGGTCCTGGCAGAGAACTGGGCTCCAAATTTGGCGGCGGAGGCGCGATGGGTTACGGCGCGATGGGTTACGGCGCGATGGGCCGCGGCGGACGGCAGCGGTTGGCCGACTATTTTATGTTTCGTTACTTTGACCTGAACGTCAAACCCGGCGAGGCTTATCAATATCGCCTGCAACTCTGGATCGAAGATCCCAACCAACCGCGTCCCCCCACTCAACCGCCCAACGCAAGTTCATTGGATCCGAAAGTCAAAGACCGACTCGCAAGCCAACCAAAACTTGGCAAGCGCAAGAATATCCCGAAATTTTATCGCGAGACCGAGTGGAGTGAACCAAGCCAGATCGTACGAGTCACCTACGGCAACAAGCTGCTGACTGGTGAAACGAAAGCAGCTCGACCAATGTGGTCACGTGACCCGAGGATCTCTTTCTACCGACCTGGAGATGAACCGGAAGCGGAAATGATGTTGCTGCAATGGGACAAAGAATACATCGCCAACGTTCCCGGTGAACAGACGTTGAAGTTGGGCAGTGTACCTAATTTTAAAATCGATACCGAGGTGCTGATCGGTCAACAGCTCAAAACGCTGGAAGACTACCCCTTTAAGGCCGGATCCGTGGTCGTGGATATTGAGGGTGGCGCGGATATGGGGATTCATGATCTTACCGCTCCTGGCGAGGTGTTGGTCTGGAGTGCTCATGGTGACCTCGTCGTGCTTGACGAGCTGGAGAACGCCGAAGAATTCGCTTTGCATCACTATGAACCCGAAGAAGAACTAGATGCAGAGGAAGGGGCAATGCGAGGCTACCCCGGCGGCAATGGAAAGTTCGACGACCTTCTGGGGGACGAGTCGGTAGGCTCCAAACGCAATCGCCGGCCAAGACGAGGTGGCGGAAGATAGCATTGCCTGCGGCGTCTCGGCATCACTTCCTGACGACTTATCTGCTGGCAGGCCGGACTTTCTAGTTCGCTGCTATTCATGGCGAACCCCTGAGATTTGGGCGTGCCACCGTCGCGCCGCCTGAACTTCCCCCAGAAGTCTCCCGTTCTCTAGGAAATGCACTTGACCGTTGTATTTACGGCCGATATCGTTTCCCGACTTTCTTCTCGATCCATTCGCGTCGAAGCGCATGGATCACTAGCAAACAAGGGCTTTTCTCATCTAAGTTGATCATGCCAAGAAACGCACGGAAGCCTATGGCCCCAATTGGGCGCCGGTACCCGAATCATCAACCAACCGTCAGAACTTTCGGACGGCAGCCGTTTGTAACTAGATGGTCGACGGTGCTGGTTATCGTTGTCTGTCTCGCGACGAGTCTCGGCGCGGTTCGATTTGTCGTGGGGGCCGATCCTTATTTGATTCGTGTGGGGACAACGGAGTTCGTATTCGGACAGCTGCGTGGCTTCGCGGACCGGCGCAAGGCCGAGGACCTGCTTAAACGTGCTCGCAAAGCCATTGATGATGGAAAGCTGGAGCTGGCGCAGTGGTATGCCGATCGGGCGGATAAGTTAGGCATCGATTTTGACACGTTCCTTGGTCGCATGTCGGATACTCCGACGAAGATACGTGATGATGTCCGCAAAGCAAGGGTGAATCTCGAAACACTTTCGACACTTCACGACAATACCGGGCGGCTACCGAATGAGGCGTCTCGATCATCGGCGCCAAGCCAACAATTCACGCCGCAAACCACGAGTCAGCCTTCCTACGTCGGCGGCACGGCTGCGCGGGTGCCAACATCAACCCCGAACTACGCTCCTACGGTGTCACCCAACGATCAACTTGATGCCATGGTGGACACACCTAAGGCCCGCGCCGTCGATTCTCTGCGTCGCGCGAGAGAGGCTTTGAATCGTGGTAACCGGATCGCCGCCGTTGGCTGGTATCAGAACGCTCTGGCGACCGGGGTTAACTTCGCACCGGACGAATACGGCCCACAACAATTAGCGGGAGCACTTAGCGCAAGCGGCGTTGAAGACTCGTTGCTGGTGCCACCAGCGATGTCGACCGCCACCGAATCACTTGGCTCGCCAATGGATCTGATGGATCCGGCGACGTTAATTGGTGAAGAAATGCAATTGCCGGCGTTCTTAGCAGAAGCGTCGTCCGCGCCTCCCCGTCAACACGTAGCGAGTTCGCCAGATCCGGCCACTGAGTCCACCTGGCTGAACCTTCCAACCGCTGAGTCCGCAGGGCTGAATCCTCCAGCCGATTCCGACCGGCACTTTCAGGTGCTTCAACTGTTGTCGGCGGCGCAAGCCACCATGGATCGAGGGAATCTCGAGCAAGCCCAACGGCTCGCGCTGACCGCTCAGGCCTTGGGTGTACCAGACTCGGAATACGGTGAGGGCGAACCGCGACCTTGGATGTTGCTGCTGGATGTCAGCAAAAAACTGTCGCGACAGGATTCGACCGTTTCGACAACAGTTCCGGACGGACCGGGCCAGGCGACCGTTTCCGACATCATGCCGGCGTCGTTCGAAGATGCGATTCCATCGCCGCAAGCCCCACTAGACGCCTTGATAGAGCTGAAGGATCCCAGCATAGCGTTGCCGGCTCCTAATGAATTTCCCATTATCCCTGGCCAGCTAAACGATCCGTCCGCGCTACCGCTCACCCCATTTCAAGCGAACCCTGCACTGGTTTCATCGAGCCCTGCCTATGATTTGTTTACACGCGGAGAAGAGGCGCTTACCGCCCACGATATCGGAGAAGCACGAGAATTATTTCGAGAGGCATGGCAGGTGTCCGATAAACTTGACCCGGAAACGCGGCAACGGTTGTCCGACCATCTTCAGGTCATTGGGAGCACGGAGTTAATGGAGTCAATCGAGCCTGGACCACTTGCCACCGAGTCGGACGGGGCGGGGAATGACGAAAAACAATACCTTCGCCAGCTAATCTCAGAAGTCGGCCGTGAGCAGGCCGCGGCCCGTAACCTCAAGGACAAAAACCCGACGCAGGCGTGGGAGAAGCTGAAGGAAATCCGCATTAATGTAGGCAAAGCGGATGTGAACATCGAGACGCGGCAACAGCTGCTGGTCCGCATTGATCGAAGCATTGCCGACATTGAGGCTTACATTGACCAGAATCGGCCGATGATCGAATTGGATCAGCGGAACCGAGCCATCCTCGAGCAAATGGATCGTGAGAAAGAACAAAAGATTCGTAACCAACAGAAGCTTGCCGAATTCGTCGAAAAATTCAACCAGCTCATGGACGAAGAACGGTTTCCAGACGCCAAGGTCATTGCCAAGCAGGCACGGCAATTGGATCCCAACAATCCCGTCGTCGAAAACATGATCTGGAAGGCGAGTTTCGCCCAACGCATCGTTAGCGGCACCATTCGCAAAAACAAGTTCCAAAACAATGCGGCCCAAGTGTTTCAGGATGTGGACGACTCCGGCGTCCCGATTCAAGGCAACCTCGAATTCCCCGATGCGATAAAATGGGAGGCCCTTACTAACAGTCGAAAACGGCTGGGGAAAGACAAGGCCCGACGCTTCACCGAAGTCGAATTAGAGATCCAACAGGCGTTGAAACGAACGGTCGACGTTCGCTTTGACAACCTGCCCCTCTCAGCCGTCATTGACAGCCTGGCAAAAATGGCTGGTGTCAACGCGTTTCTCGACCCAGAGGGCCTCGCCAACGAAGGTGTGGGCAGCGACAACCTTGTATCGATTCAATTGCGCAAGCCGGTTTCGCTGCGGAGCGCGCTGAACCTGATCCTTGAGCCGTTGCACCTCAGCTACGTGATTCAAAATGAAGTCTTGCGAATCACCAGTGAGCAGGAACGCAGTGGAGACGTCTATAGCGACGTTTATCCTGTTGCAGACCTGGTCATTCCGATTCCCAACTTTCTTCCAGACGGAAACATTGGCCTGCCGGGAGCCATCCGGGCTGCCCACGAAGTAGCCGGACGTGGTTTCCAGGGAGGGGTCGTGCAAAATGCTCCGTTCACACTAGCGGCGGGTGATCAAAATGAGAAAGCAGCGAACCAATCCGTGCTTGCCCAAATGGGTGCGACAAATCTAATTCCTGGGGCACCTAGCACAGCTTCTCCCTTCGGATTCGGAGCTGGAGGAACACCCCAGGGTGGTGGCGCGCAGGCTGATTTTGAAACGTTGATCGACCTGATCACCTCTACGATCGAACCCGACAGTTGGGAAGATGTTGGGACAGGCACGGGATCGATTCGAGGTTTTGACACGAACTTGAGCCTGGTCGTTTCGAACACGCAGGAGGTTCACGAAAAGATTGCGGACCTGTTGGCTCAATTGCGCCGGTTGCAAGATTTGCAGGTTACCATCGAAGTTCGCTTCATCACTATCTCCGACGATTTCTTTGAACGAATCGGGGTCGATTTTGACTTCAATGTCGATGACAATTCCGGCCTTAGCTTTACAGAGGTACTTGAACGGCAAACCAGCGACAGCGGTCCCAGTATCACGGTTGGGCTGGATCCGGTCACCGGGTCGCCCACAGCTGATTTAGATGTTCAATTCAATCAGGGTTCGTTCGCCGCCGCCATACCCCAATTCGGTGGCTTCGATGCCAACGCGGCCGCCAGCGTTGGATTTGCCATTCTCAGCGATATCGAAGCGTTTTTCGTAATCGAAGCCCTCCAAGGGGACGAACGAACCAATGTGTTACAGGCGCCCAAAGTAACGTTGTTCAATGGACAAACTGCCACGGTATCCGACAACTCGCAGCGCCCCTTCGTGACCAGCGTCATCCCCGTTGTCGGTGACTTTGCCGCCGCCCATCAGCCTGTCATTACGGTCTTGTCCGAAGGGACAACACTCAGCGTCCAAGCCGTCGTTTCCAACGATCGTCGTTTCGTGCGGTTGACGTTGGTTCCGTTCTTTAGCCGCATCGGCGACGTTGATACTTTTACGTTTGACGGTTCGACCACATCCAGTACCGGCACCACGGCTGTCGATCCAACAGACGATACAAGGTCCAACCAGGACAATGCCCTCATAACCACCCAAGGAACGACGGTGCAACTTCCCACGTTCGCCTTTACAACGGTCAACACAACCGTCAGCGTCCCGGATGGGGGAACGATTCTGCTCGGCGGTATCAAACGATTGGCCGAGGGGCGCAACGAACGCGGGATTCCAATCCTCTCTAAACTGCCGTACATCAATCGGCTGTTCAGAAACGTAGGCATCGGACGAGAAACCGAAAGCCTCATGATGATGGTGACCCCGCGTATCATTATTCAGGAGGAAGAGGAAGAAAAGCTGGGACTGGCGCTTTGACAGGGGAGATCATACGCTCCGGCTGTGCGTAGGCAAGATTGGCAGTCCCGGTAGCCGAGCCGGACTGATTCTGCCCGGTCAAACTACGCCTCAGGCCCGCCGAAGCGATGCCGCTAGTGGTCTGTCCAGATTGAGTTTACTAATGGGCGTACTGACACCGGGTGGGCGGTGTACATTTGAGGCTGTTTGCCGACTACGTCACACGAGATTGCTCCATCCAGTTTTCAGGTTTCAGACGTAGTCACACCTTGGGCAGGTCGTAAGGCGAACGGTATTGCTTCGTAAGCATCCGATTTGCCTCATCGGAATCCACGAATTGTTCTGCCTGGGGATCAAATTCCACCTGGCCTCCAACGCGATAGGCAATATCTCCGAAGTGCACGATCGCACACGAACCGTGGGCAATTTCTGCTGAGGCCCTGGTGGTCGATCGGTTACGGACGGCGTTGAGAAAATCGTCCATGTGTTCCTCGTATCCCCGTTCGCCGCGAATCTCTTTCAGCTCAGTCGGGCCCTTTGTTCCTTTTCTCCCCAGGTATACGGTGAACGCGCCACGGCGAGAAAAAATCATGTAACCTTCCGTCCCGTAGAACGCATTTCCATTGTCAAAACCGTGGAGGCCATATTCGGTAAACGGGTAGTTCTCGTACACCAGTAGTCGGTCGTCGGGATACTCGTAAACAACATGCATGTTGTCGGGATACTCACTGTAGTGGCCATGTAGCATCATCCGGCTGCCGCGAGCCGTGACCCGCACTGGTAGTCCGGGATCACCCAGTCCCCAACGGGCCATATCCAAATCGTGAATCCCGTCGTCGCCAATCTCGCCGTTGCCGTAATCACGAAACATGCGCCATGTTCTGTGATAACGAAGATCGTTGAACGGATGTTGTGGTGCTGGTCCGAGCCAGCGATCGTAGTCCACACCGGCCGGCGGCTGGCTATCGGGGACTGGAACGACCACGTCTCGCTTTTCGGCGGTCCACGCGCGGGCAAACTTCACGTCACCGATGATGCCGTCGGCCAACAGCTTGGCTGCCTACAGCGTCACTGGACTGGACCGCATCTGGCTACCGTGCTGCACGACGCGGCCATATTTCTGAGCTGCCGCAACCACGAGGGGACCCTCGTCGTAAACATGCGATATCGGCTTTTCAATGTAGAGGTCCTTACCCGCGGCCAGCGCCCGCAGCGCGATCGGAGCGTGCCAATGGTGCGGCGTGGCGATGATCACGGCATCCACGTTTTTATCTGCCAAGACATCTTCGTATCGCGAGGTCCGTTTCAGGGTTGTCGACTGAAACTCATCGATGGGTTTCGAGGTCCGATCGATCTGTTGCGGATCGACATCGCAGACCCAGCCGAACGACACACCAGACTTCCGCGACGTCAGGCCTCGTACATGCGAGCGCATCTGCCCTCCACAACCGATGATGCCAAGCCGTACGTTTCCTTGCTTTCGGCTGCCTCACTGTGGACACCAGGCAGGGCCGCTAAAGCAGCTGTCACTACGGCCGCTTCGCTACCGCGGACCATAAATTCTCGTCTGGAAGTTGATTGCTCGGGCGTCTGCTTCATTGTTACAACTCCTGTGTGCGGATGGGGTACGCAGTATCACCGAATTCGCAAGTGAATGCAAGCAGATCTAATGGGCCCTCATTGATTTTGAGCATCGTGTCATTTAATCTGCATCAACGAGGAGGTACGTAGGGCCATAGTCGTTGATCGCTCCGCGATCAAAACGCACGGCTTTCAGTATCACGCTACTACGATGGCAAAACGATCTGCAAACTCCCGCCTAACTGCGGAAGCGCGTTAGCGATTGCTCGATACCGCTTTCAATCGATGTTATCGGCATCTTGGGAAACGCTGCCAACGTCGTCGCTTCATCCAATTCGCAGACAAACGGCATCGGCTGGGCACCCTCGGCAATTCCGATCCGAAGGGGCCCGTCCAGACCAATGTCGGCCGCCACTTGTTGCACCGTGCCAATGAACTGGGACACCTCCATGGTGCGCCCGCGCAGATGAAAGACGCCGTACCCTGCAAACGGTTCAAGGGCACACTGGCCGAATCCAGCTCCGACATCGCTCACGAAGTGGTAATGTTCCTTGCCTTGGTAGGGCATCAGGAAGCTCTCGCCACGGGCAGCTGCCTTGAGCAGCGTCGTGGGAGCGGATGTCAGACCTTGGTCGCGACCAGGACCATACGTGGTCGTCAAGCGGAGCGACACGGTCGACACTCCGATCTGCTGGTGAAATGCCTGAGCCATCCCCTCTCCAGCGACTTTCCAATAACCGTACAGGTTGCCTGGCAGATACGGATCCGTGGAATACACATAGTCTCCCGAGTACATGGACCGTGGTCCGTATACGGCCGAGGAACTGGCAAACACAAACCGCTCCAGATTCCGGTTGGATTCTTCGGCTAGTTCCGCGGCGACACGGAACACGTTGGCCGTTCCCAGCACGTTCACGTCCATGCCTTGCAGCGGGTGCGCTTGGCAGTCGGGCGACTGCAGTGCCGCCAAGTGAATGATACATCGCGGATTGCAGTCGAAAACGGCTCGACGCACCTGATCCAGGTTGGTGATATCCGCGTGTACCAACGCAATTCGATCATGGTATTGCGAGTCGATGCGAGACCAATCCTCTCGCCGGCACATGCCGACCACCTGGTCGATCCCGTGGTCGAGCAGGTAGGCCACGGTGGCCGCACCAATACAGCCTGTGGGGCCAGTAACGAAAGCGGTTGTCATGGTAAACCTTTACGAGTGGTGGAAGATGTTGGACACGTGACGGTTGCTACGCCATCTGCAAATTGAACCTGTTTTCACCAAGCTTGTTTTCGCCTAACCTGTTTTTTCCAAGCTTGACCGCCACGCTCAATTCAGACGGTCCGTTATACTCGGACCGGGCCAAAGCGATCCATTCGTCCACTCTACATTTGCGATTAGGTTTACCCACATTTCTCGCGTCGTCGATATTGTTCTAGCAAGAGCCCCGCCCTTTGCGGCAACGAAAATGGCTCCGAACATCGGTACAGCCCCTATTTGCAAGCTGTATTTTCCACGGAGGACGGTTATTCAGGTACCAGTTTGCCTGTCGCGGTACCGATATGGCGCCATTTTTCCAATTTCTTGAAGGAGATCCCGATCGCGAACAAACGACTCAAAACCGCACTCGTTTGGCTGGGTTTGGTGGCGGTATTTTTTGTCCTCTTTATCGTCGGACAGAACGACGACCCAGGTTATCGTGAATCCTTCGAGATATTTGTCCAACATGTTGAAGAAGACCGCGTGGTTTCGATCCGCGTGCACAACAATGAGATTATGGTCCAGCTGGGCGATGGGCAACCGAGTTACACAACTTTGGGCGTTGTCAATGATGAAATAACCCAACTGGTGTCCGACCACGGCGGCATGATTACGTGGGGCGAGCCGCCGCGGCATACGCGGACGATCCTGGTCCTCCTTTTGCCGTTGGGCATCATCATATTATTCATTTGGTACTTTGCCAAAAAAGCGAACGTGACCCAAACGGGTATTTTCTCGTTGAGCAAGAGTCGAGCGCGGGAAGTCACCGACGATCGCAATGTGTCGTTTGCCGAGGGAGCGTTTCTTATTTGCAGGAGAGATGATAGCAAGCTAGATTTTAAGTTGGCTTAAAAAATGCTCGAATCATTGATGAAGGCTGTTTTTGCAAACCCTAGTTCCGAAAGGAGTTGGAACATGGCCTTCATCAAGGATGATTCGAGCGTTGCTGAAAAACAGCGGAGATTGAGCAGGCATTGCAAGAGATATTGTCGCAATTGGAAGAGCTACAATCCGCTTCGCCCCCGCTTGACCCGATTGAATTGGTAGAACGTGAGCGTCGGTGGAAGCAATTGACTGATCGGCTGCAGAGCCTTTCCTTGGCGCTGCAGCTGCAACGGGCGCTGGCTTCCGAGGAAATGAGGAAAAAGGAACTTGATCTAGCG
>Ga0310121_10000743_pt1 | contig 34984 bp, 28 predicted proteins | sample CB27_Tmax_986_MG_FD_203504 | JGI IMG/M metagenome (GOLD analysis project Ga0310121, IMG submission 203504) | Marine microbial communities from Western Arctic Ocean, Canada - CB27_Tmax_986 | ecosystem: Environmental > Aquatic > Marine > Oceanic | place: Canada: Western Arctic Ocean | collected...
GACCAGTTGTGAGTTCCAGAACCGAATTCTGGACCGGGAAATAGTGATTCGATTCTTCGAAGGATCGGGTTACCTCTAGCGCCAAGGATTCGGGCCTCTGACGAGCTCACGTGGGTGTCCTGTCCCTCTGCAGAAGCATCCGCGGCTCCGGCGCTGCGTCGGTTCCCGGTGTTTGAGCGTTGAAGTACCCGGCGAGGCTCATCTCGAAGCACCAAGATTCCACTGAGCCCGATTAATCCCCCGACAACGATCGACCTGCTGGATACAGAGCCGAGACCATAGCGCCTAGGCTGTCTAGAGAAGCGGCTTGGCTCGCTTCTGTTTACCGTCCTTGCCGTTGCCCCTCGCAGGACCGTGATGACAATCTGGTCGGCTGGCGGGTCAACGGGGCCGGGGGTTAGTTGCGCGGGTGCGGGTCGCCTCGACCAGGCAGGTCGCCTCCGTGACGTGGTCGATCACATCATCCGGGTCAATGGCAGAAGCGGCACCTTGAGCGGGAGGTGTAAACAGCGCGCTGGCAAAAACGCTCTTAACCGCCCAGTTGATGTTTTGGGGAATGGAATCCGTTTCACGAAGAAACGCCGGAGCGTCTGCGGTGGCGACCACTACGCCGATCACCTCGCCATTTTCATTCACGAGCGGACCGCCTGAATTTCCTGGCTGAACCGGCACACTGATCTGCATGAAGCTCGCGTCCCCTCCAACACCAGACAATGCACTCACCGTGCCGTTCGTATATTTCGGGTCGCGACCGAGCAGGGCCGGGGTGGGGTAGCCAACGGTGAAGACTGGGTCTCCAAGTGCCGCTTGTTGGTTTGGTGCTAGAGCTAAGAACGCGTCCGTTCCGAGGTCTGCCGCCGCAGTGAGCACCGCGAGATCGACTGCCGGAGAGCTGGAGGTCACCGCGACTGGCACAGGAGGTTGTCCGTTGCACGAGACCGTGATGGACGTTGCGCTATCGACCACATGGTGTGCGGTCAAGATGAGCATGTCAGGGTGGACCACAAAACCCGTGCCTGTTACAACCGTCGTTTCTGGTATTCCCGCATCCCCCGCTCGACTTGAGGCAGGAGGTCTACGTACACCGCGCCTTATCTCAGTCACGCGATATGGCTCACGGTAGCCACCCATTTTTACGAAGCGTTCACAAGACCCCGTAGCACCACCGGTGTCTGCCAGAGTCACCGAGTAATTAACAGTTTCGAACAAGTGGCCATCAACAAGAAATATCGCCACCATTCGATCGCTGCCGAAACCTGTACTGCAGTAATGCCACTCTTGTATTCGCCCAGATACGTCAGAGACAGCTGGTGCGCCCCCCATAAAAGAGGTAACCTCGCTTGCCGACATTCCGGTTCTGAGTCCAGTCGCTCTGGCGATCGGTTGCCGTAGCCCACCACAACCCGCAGCAATAGCTGCAAGGACCAAGAGTGAGACGAGACACACCCAACGTCGTGTCATGACAGTCCTAGCAATCCTCTCACCGAGCGCAGGTTTGAAAGACCGCCGAGTCATATATAGTGCAATCCTATCTCTCCACACAGGGCGGTTCAACGAGGACGGGGGTTAGCCCGTCGAATCTCTACGCATCACGCCCGGTGGCTTGGGAATGTTCAATTCGATGGTGATGGGCGTCTCCGGTTCCGGCACGTCCCGAAGGTTCGGACGCCCATAGGCGTAGGTCATCAACACCGTGAACACCGATGGATGGAGCTTCCCTGTTCGTGCATCGGCAAGTAAGCGTGCTTGCACCTGTGGGTCTTCCACGATGCCCGTGGCCCATTCCCGTACGGCACGCCTGGTCTTGTTGCATGACCCTTTGGGTCGTCCGAGCGGGTTTCCTGACTGGCCGGGTTCGAAAGGCATTGTTTTTAGAATGTTGTTTACAGCGCAGCGGGACCCAATCGATAGCGACTACTTGATGCCAATACCGACAGGGAGTATCAACGGCTGGGCGTAGCGGCTCAAAATACTGAACAATTCCAGTGTTAGGCCGTCAATTCTGTGGCTTTCCGCAGCGCCTCCATCTCTTTCAGCCAGCCCAGTACTTGGTTCCAACTCGGAACGCTTAGGGACGCCACTTTTCTAGCGACGTCCGAGCTTCCTCTTTTTGTAGCTCGCTACAAAAGTCGCGGTACAACGGGGACGGTTGGGATACACCCCGTAGATAAAAATGTCTGGATTAGCCCGTCGAGTCAGTCTGCATCACGCCTGGTGGCCTGGGGTTATTCAACTCGATGGTGATGGGCGTCTCCGGTTCCGGCACGTCTCGAAGGTTCGGACGCCCATACGCGTAGGCCGCCAGGAGCGATGGATGCAGGCGTCCGGCTCCGGCCCGCGTGTCCGCCAGCAACCGCGCTTGTACCTGTTGATCGTCAGCGTCCGTACAGCGGGCCGAAATCGGCGGGCGGCTCGCGATGCCGTGTCGCCGCCTCGTAGGCAGCCGCAATTCTGAGGATCGTCGGCTCGCCGAAAGGCCGCGCGACGATGTCCATGCCTACGGGCAGACGCGCCGGCACGGGACTGACGAGCTCGGTCTCGTCGCCCGAAGCGGACTCAGGCGTCGACGGCACACGGATTCGATCGTACATCACGGTCGTGAACCCGGCCGGCACCGTGATCGCGGGAAAGCCGTTGCGGCCGAGGAAGCGCCAGACGCCGTCGCCCGCGCGGCCGTTGATCTCGGGCCCGCGCGGTGAGCCGAGCTTGACGGGCGGAATGTTGCTCGTTGGATAGACGACCGCGTCGAGCTCGAACTCGGCCATGCAGGCCATGACCATCGTCTGCACGGCAAACCGGCCCTGCATGCGCGCGACCATATCGAGCTCGTGCTCTTCGAGCGCGCGCTCGTGCCGCGCTCGGTGGTCTGGAAAGTTCGGATCGTCGTAGAAGTTCGCCTTCTTGAGTAAATCATCGGTCGAGCGAATGTTAGCGTCGCCGCGCTCGCTCAGGTAACGGTCGAGCCAGTAGCGGCCCTGCCCCGGCGTCGGCGGATTGTCGAGCGTGCGGAAGTCGATCTCCTCGGGCACAAGATCGGGATCGACCGCGAGCTCGATCAGCGTCGCGATGTGATTCCCGTAAGGCGTACCGTCGGCTTCAAACGGAAAACGGTCGGGATACTCGGCCGTGAACTGCTTGTCGTGCAGCAGCGGATGCAAGCGGCGCACGCATTGATCGAAGAGCGCACCGCCCAGACCAGGGTCGACAAGCGTCGCGCCGAGACGTCCGAGCTCGGCGGCCGCCGCGCTGACGAGATCTATCGTCTCCTCGTCCTCCTTCGTGAAGGCCTTCTTGTCCATGTATTCTCTGACGACGCCTATGCGCAGACCCTCGAGCCGGCCCGGCTCTGCATGGCTCGCATAGCCGTCCGCAGGCAGACGCCCCACGCTGAACGCCGTGAGCTCGTCCTTCGGATCGTAGCCCGCGATGACGTCGAGAATGCGTGCGGCGTCCTCGACCGTACGGCAGATCGGGCCGACGCGCGTGTTAATGCCCTGCTGGATCATGCCGTCTCGGCTCACGAGTTCCTGCGTCACCGAGATGCCGACGCTGTTGTTCGCGTAGGCCGGGCTCCGAATCGACGAGCCCGTTTCCTCGGCAATGGCACAGGTCACGAGGTTTGCGCCAACGGCCGAGCCCGACCCCGAGCTCGAGCCGCCGGGACTGCGCTCCGTATCGTAGGGATTGCAGAAGGTGCCGCCGAAAGCGCTGCGCGGAATAGCCGAGGCGAACTCGCCGAGATTCGACTTGGCGATAATGATCGCGCCGGCCTCCCGAAGCCGGCGCACGAACGTCGCATCGTCTGGCGGCCGATCGTTGGCGTAGAAGGCGTCGGCGCCCGACGTCGTGCGCATGTCAAACGTGTCGTACTGGTCCTTGATCGCCGTGACGACGCCGTGCAGAGGACCTGCGAACTCGCCCGTCGCCGCGAAGTGCGCGTCGAGCGCGCGTGCCGTTTCGAGCGCGTCCGGCATAGCGGGATCGTCGTCGTCGTCGTCCGTCATGCTCCTGGCCTTGCGGGAGTCGAATCCCCAGCGCACGCGCGTCGCGGGTCTGAGGTTCAGCGTCGCGAGCGCATTGATCTGTCCGGCGTCCGGTATCGTCGTAACCGGCCCGAGAATGCCCTCGGGCTGGTTGACGCAGGTACCGTTATAGGCCTTGATGCGCGCGAGATAGAACTCGACGAGCTGCTCGGCCGTCAGATCACCGGTGCGGATCGCGTCCTGAATGTCCGTGATCGTGGCTTCCTCGAGGTAGAACTCTTCCTGTGCGACCGCGGCCGGTGCGACGATCTGGCCTCCCGCCTCGTCGGGGCTGGCCAGCACGAAGAGAAAGAGGGCAGGAATCAGTGTCGGGGTTTTCAGCGGAAATCGCGGCATCGATCGGACCTCGTGCAATCGCGTTCAGTGCGTTCGTCGGCGGCTTGATTCCCTAAGCCTACCGCGGCACGGTGTCCGGTTCAACGGGGACGGAACCAATGCACGGCGTAGCGGACAGTGCTGGGGTTAGCCCGTCGAGTCCGTACACGTCACACCCGGGTTGGCACGGCATTGCTTCAGTCCTGTTTTCTACAGCGACATTCGGGTGTCTCGTGATCAGGCCGCTCTCATTTATCTCTCCGTGGCGATGGTTGATTCACGTAGATTTAGGAGCAAGGATAGGGAGCAGAGACACGCTGTAAGCGGTGGTAACGACCCATGGCCTGTTCCTTCGTACGTGTGCTACACCTGTAGGAATTGGATAAAGGAGGCTCCATGAGTGCCCAGCATCCGCGGCGAGCCCGCTATGGCACCCTTCTGGTGACGGTAGCGCTACTCGGCGTCTGCGGCGGCGTTCCCAACTCTCTCCTAGCTCAAAGCGAACTGCTGGACAAGAATCGGAAGGCGTTCCCGGTTGCTCCAGCGGCCGGTACCGGCGCGTTGACTCGTCCCGTGCGCGACGCCCTAGCGAGTGTCGCGCCATCCCTACAGCAACAACGCTTTCCGAGCGAGGCGGTACGCATCATCGGTATGTCAGGGGACGGTCGCCTGCTTTGGTACTTGCACGACCTACTGCGGTTCGCGACACGCACCTCGCAGCCGATCGTGGTCGACGCGTTCGAGGAGCTCAGCAACGCCGAGCTTCCCGGCGAGCTGTCTGGTGTCATGGGTGATCGCGTTCTGGCCTGGGATCTGCCGGCCCCGCCGGACTACCGGTTGCTCAAGCGCGACCTGTTCCTTCTCATCGAACCACGCTGGGCGCCGTTCTTCGATGATGAGGATTCTGTGATCGACTGGCGGCTCGTGGGGTGGGGTGGCGTCTTCATCGACGATCGTCCTGACGCCACGGCAGGCCAGACCTGCCCGCGGGGGTGTATCCCTGCCTTGGACCAACCGGCCGTTACCGACGCCGAAGGTGGATCGTGGTATCCCGACGACGACCTGGTGTTCGGAATCGTGATCGGCCGGCAGGCGCGCGCGTACCCGAAGAACATCATGGAGGTGCATGAGATGGTCAACGACACCCTCGGCGGACGCCAGATCGTCATCCCGTACTGTACCCTATGCCTGTCCGCACAGGCATACTTCACCGACGACGTCAGGGGCTTCCGCCCACTATTGCGGACGTCCGGTCTGCTCTCGCGATCCAACAAGTTCATGTATGACATCACCACGTTCTCCGCGGTCGACACGTTCACTGGAGAAGCGATCTCCGGACCACTATTCGACGCCGGCGTCAGACTCAATCAAACCACCGTCGTGACATCCACCTGGGCGGCGTGGCGCGCCGCGCACCCCAACACCACGATCATTGCTGAAGATGGAGGGATCGGCCGAAGCTACCCACGCAACCCCCTGCGTGGCCGCGACGATGCTGGGCCCATCTTTCCCGTCGGGGACGTCGACCCGCGTCTCGGGGTGCACGACGTGGTGTTGGGCGTCGTGGCCGCCGATGGTACGCCGGTCGCGTTCCCGGTGGGGGCGACGCGCTTGGCGCTGGAGGCCGGCGAGGAGGTCGCGCTTGCGGGCGTGGCACTGCAGTCGGATGCCGGAGGTCTACGCGCGTTCATCGACAGCGCGGAGAGTCCAGCGCATGAAGCGTTCTGGTTTGCGTGGAGTCAGTTTCAACCGCAAACGCTGTTGTGGGAGCGATAAAGCGCGGCGCGACAGGCTGCTGGCTTCCAGCTCTTGGCACAGGGCCTTCCATCGGCGGAATGAGCCGTTACATGAGCTTCATACTCACGGGGGCTATAGTTGTCGCTGGCATCATCGCGCTCGCGTGGATGTTCCAGCGGACGCTCATCTATTTTCCGTTCGGTAACGTGCCGGGACCTCCCGACGTCGGACTCACGCGGGCTGAGGTGGTGACGTTTCCGACCGCAGACGGTCTCACACTTCGAGGGTGGTTTGTTCCCAGCTCAGGGTCACCCCCCGCGTATACGGTGCTAGTCCTTAACGGCAATGCTGGCAATCTGGCGTACCGTGCGCCGCTCGCAGTATCACTCCAGCAACATGGGTTTCAGGTGCTTCTGTTCGACTATCGCGGGTACGGCGGCAACGAGGGGAAGCCGACCGAGGCCGGTCTCCGGGCAGATGCGCAAGCGGCCCGCAGCTACCTGCTGGACCGGGACGATGTGAATGCCTCCCGATTGATCTACTTCGGTGAATCACTCGGTACAGCGCTCGCGATCGGCCTCGCGGCGGAGGACCCACCGGCCGGGCTGATCTTGCGCTCTCCGTTTTCCTCGTTGGTCGAGGTGGGCCAGAGGCACTACCCGTTCTTGCCCGTTCGGCTCTTTCTGCAGGACCGGTTTGCGGCGATTGACGACATCCAGCGCGTGACCTGCCCGGTGCTCGTCCTCGCAGGAGACCGGGACCGCATTATTCCACTCGGCCAGAGTCGTCGGGTGTACGATGCGATCACGTCGGCGAAGGAACTCGTCATCCTGGCGGGAGCGGACCACAACGATTTCGAGTTGCTCGCTGGTGACGAGATACTCGCCGCGATCACGCGGTTCCTGGGACAGCTCCCGTGATGTTCGACGCCGCGCCGGATGCGTTCCACAGCCTCTCATTTCGGTCACCGACGATACACTCAACGGCACGGTCAAGTGCCGCTTGGATCACGACTGGGCCAAGGGCGACTCCCTCAACTTCACGCAGCACCGCGTTCTCAAGCACCTCAGCGCGAACCGTGAGAGCGTTGTTGCATACGCTCTTCCCTGTTCGATGATACGCAGAGCAACCATAGAAAATGACACGGCGACGACCATGCTGTCGCATTCTGACCTCAATACTTGCGCCACAGGTACATCGCGCTAATCCAGCCAACAGATGTTTCGCGCCCTCGCCGGGCGATCGCCCAAGAAGCCTTCCGTCTTTACAGCGAAGATCCGGCTTCTGAAATTGTTAACTGTACTAGAAGGCCCAACCGATATTGACGAGTCGAAGCACAGGAATTGCCTCGCCATTTAAAACCCTTGTCGCACCACCGCCGATGCTAATGCTGAGGTGTCGTTCTGACCCAAGGAGCCAGGCATGTCCTAGTTCGAAACCGAAACCGAGGTGTGGCCCTCGATCTTCGTCCGTACCGATGTCGTCCTCTTCTTGCGACATCCAAAACACTCCGACCCTCGGTCCTAAATAGAATCCTCTGAACGCATTTCCGTTTGGGTAATAGCGAAACGCCATATTGAGACTGTAGAAGCCACCGCTACCGTCACCCAGTCTTGAACCAGACAGACCAATCGTGGCTCTTTCTGTAGCCTTACGTTCGTACTCGCCGTTGTACCACGGCATCAAGATCAACCCAAACGGGTTCGCCGATATCACTTGGTTATAGGCGGCTGACTGACCACTCGTGGACTCTTGCGCCAACCCGGTCGTCGTTAGGGTCACAAGTAGAAATACCGGAACGGCGACGAGACGAAAATAGCGGTCAGTCATAGACTTTCCATAACACACGACGATCACTTAGCGTACCGCGACGCGGCGGGCGGTGCAACAGGGAGGGCTTGGATGCACCGCTTAGAGGACGAGGACGCACCCTCCTGCCCCTCCATCGACCCTCGGCGGGCGGTTCAACGGGGACGGGGGTTAGTTACGCAGGTGAGCGCTGAGCGATCACCACTGTGTGGTCATTGTCAAATGTGATGCGCTCCATGTCGGAGAACGCCTGACCTACACGATCTTGAAAAGTGTCAATCGCCGCGCGGAGGAGGTCGCTTGAATACAGTCGGAAGGTCGAATAATGAAAGTGGGTGACTTGCTCGATGAGTCGAGACAACGACGTGGTGATCTTCCATGGGATCACCTGCACGCGAACGGAGTCAAAGACCTCAGTGGACTGGAGTGCCAATTGTAGGTCCAAGCTACGATATAGCTTGGTTTCCCGTGTGGCGAACTCGGGAAAATAGCGGCCCCAGATCGTGGACCGGTTCTGCGCTGGGGTCCGCGTGTAGAGCACGAGGTGGCCGGATGGGATCAGTACCCGAGACGCCTCACTAACAAACCTGTCGAGGTCGAAGTGGTGCACCGCATTGAAGCTGGTGATCGCGTCACAGCTGGCTGTCAGAAACGGAAGCGTCTCACTGGCGCTGACAAGATACTGTGCACCCAGACCCACGTGCCTGTTCCGGACGTGGGCCTGCGTCAGCATGGCCGGCGACAGATCCACACCGACGGGCAACACCCGGTTGGCGAGTGAGGCGGACAAGGACTCGCTGACCGCGTCCAGGTACCGTCCCTCGCCCGTGCCGACATCCAGGAGCCGCACCACAGGGCGCCGCTGGTCGATAACGCCCGCGAGCATTTCGCTGATGATATGCACGGCATGAACGTCCATCTCACGAAACTTATCGTACTGTGAAGATACCTCGGTGAAGTGGTTGCTCCATGGCATCACATAAGCACGCTTCTCCTCCGCGCCCATGCCCAGAGAGATCTCAACATTCACCCTTGGAGTTATTGACATAGTTGTGGGTCTTCTCAATGCTGGACCCAAACGTGGGTCAGCTATGACCGCTCAAGATACTCGAGGGGAAGTCAGTCTGATACTCTCGCAGCCAATTGTCAACGCGTCAGGTATCCGACGCTGCTGCGGAGGACGACGCGGGGAAAGAATGCGGCCGGGTAATCGACCCTCCTGGTGCCGGGGCGTAACGTGCGGCGGCGACAGGTTCAACGGGGACGAGAGTTAGTCACGCGGGTGCGCGGTGTCGCACTCGCGGGCGTTCTAGAATCGACCGATGGTAGATTTCGGGATCGTCCTCGCGTACTTCGCCGTCATCTTCACGATCGGCCTGTGGGCCCGAACCGATTCAACCGCCGATCCTGAGGAGTACTTCCTCAGCTCACGCTCGTTGCGGTGGCCATCCATCGCGATTTCCACGATCGCGACCAACATCGAGGCCGGCCATTTCCTTTCGGTGGCCGGCGCAGCCTACGTCGACGGCCTGGCGCTAGCAAACTTCGAACTCAACGCCATCTTCGGCATTGTCGTCGCAACCTTCTTCTTCATCCCACTCTACCTCCGGCTGAGAGTCGTGACCATCAGCCAGTTTTTCGAGCAGCGGTTCGGGCCACAGATCGCGCTCACGTATGCGTTGCTGATGATTGTGTTGTACGCGTTCCTCTATCTCGGCACCGCGTTGTTTTGGGCGGCCTACGCGCTTGACGGCATCTTTACCGAGATGGTGGCGTGGATCAGCGACAACCAGGCCGTGCGGCTGGCCGTCCTGATCGTGGCCCTCGGGATGTTCTCGGCGGTGTACACGTATCTGGGCGGATTGCGCGCCGTGGTGCGGACCGACCTCGCGCAGTTCGTCTTGCTCCTCGGCGGAGGACTCATCACGGTGACGGTCGCGGTGCACTACCTCGGCGGCTGGGCAGCGCTCTTCGGCAAGACGGGGCACCTCATGCACCTCCACCTGCCTCGAGACCACCAGACGGTCCCGTGGACCGCTCTGCTTGGGATGAATCTGCTGAACCTGAACTACTGGGGTGCAAACCAGGTCATTCTCCAGCGGGCCTTGGCGGCGAAGAGCCTACGGGACGCCCAGGTGGGACTCTTGGTCGGAGGAGTTCTCAAATATGTCATGCTGCTCATCATCGTCATCCCTGGTATCGCGATGGCAGGAATTCTGGCCGACGCACCACTCGACGATCCGGACACGGTGTACATTACCCTCGTTAACCAATTCCTCCCGACCGGCCTCCGCGGCCTGATCGTCTGCGGGCTCTTCGCCTCGCTGATGAGCACGGTCGACTCGATCTTTAACTCAGTATCGACGCTATGGTCCATCGATATCTACAAGCGCCACCTGCGGCGGGACGCATCCCCGTACGACATCGTCAGGATGGGCAAAATGGCTATCCTGGGGGCGTTGGTGACCGGCGTGCTGTTTGCCTTTACGGTGGTCTTCTTCAAGACCGGAAGTCTGCAAGCGGATCCGCTCACCCACTGGTTTAACGAGTTGTCGTACTACGTGAAGAACGGGTTCGTCGTCATCGTGACCGCCGCCGTCTTTCTCATCCGGCCGTCACGACGCCTCGTGTTGGGCGCCTTGCTCGGCAGCATGGTGATGTACCTCGGCTTCACGCGCGTGTGGCCGGAGACGAGCTACCTCGTGCGGTCTGGGTGGGTCATCGTGCTCAGCTTCGCCGCGGTGGCCGTGCCGACGATGATGCGCCAGGGATGGCGAATCCCGTTGCGTAACCTGGTCACGGCGCCCGACAGGGGCGTGGCGCGATTCGGTGCGGGACTGCTCGCCTCCCTGGTCTTGGCCCACGTGCTGTTCCATTGAGTTGTCGGGCAAGGCTCCGCCAGTCGATTCTGTACGCATCATGCCCGGTAGCTTCGAAATGTTCAACTCGCTGGTGATAAACGTCTCCGGTTCAGGCACGTCCCGAAGGTTCGGACATCCATCGGCGTAGGCCACCAACACCGTTAGCACCGACGGATGGAGTTTGTCTGCCAGCGCATCAGCCAGTAAGCGGGCTTGTACCTGTGGGTCTGCCACGATCCCCGCCGCCCACTCGCGCACCGCAAGGCCGGACTTGTTCCGCGATCCTCTCTGGCATCCGAGCAGGTTACCCGACTGACCGGGTTCGAAGGGCATTGTTCATGGAATGTTGTTTACAGCACAGCTAGACCGAGTTCGCGCCGCAACCTGCCCTTTTCCTTGGAGTTTTGGCGTCCACATAAGTGCAACTCCTCTTGAGGACGCCACTTCCCTCGCGATGTCCGAGCATCCTCATTTTTAGCCCGTCACAAAAGTAGCAGTTCAACGGGGACGGGGGTAAGTCACGCGGGTACGCGGCGAATCACTCCCTGCCGTTCAGACAACGTAGACCCCCACGTAGATCAGCGCAAGGCCAAACACCACGCCAAAAAAACCGACGATGCGCATGATCCTCTCGTCTGCTGACTTTTCGATGTAGCCGAATATGGTCTGAATGAAACCCCGGAAGACATTCGGTAACACCAAAAACAAGAGAGTCACGGTCGCCATGAACCATCCGAAGGTGTAGAGCAATCCGGCCAGCATCCCCTCACCAAAGTCGGAGAAGAGGAGTGCCATCGCCAATGTTGCGAGCACGACACCGACTACTCGAAATCTAGCATTGGTCGAGAGAAGCCATTTATCGTAGAAACGCAGTGTCGCAATCGGCGCGAATATCAGCGGCCCACGACGGACAATAACGAGAATTCCAACCGCTATGCAGATAATCGAGAGCGAATCCATAGACTTACCGCCTCCGCAACACGAAGCGAAATGCGCCGACGCTCCTAACGAACGACGAGACGCCTAGCGTACTCAGAGGCGGCGGGCTATTCAACGGGGACGGAGATGAGCGCGGGCGCGCGCCGAACTTCGTGCTGCCTCTACCCATCCCACCGACGAGGAACTTAAAGCGTAAAGGCGGCGGGCGGATCAACTGGATTCAAGTGAATCGCTGATGCGCGCGATACTAGGCGCCGATGATCTCGGATTATCCATACTCGTGGCTTTATGTTTCTTTGATTGGCAAGTTAATATAATTTAGTTACGCGCAAACTCCGACGACACGCTTCGGTGCCCCGACGACCAACACGTCGTGCGGACCATCCTGGGAAAGCGAGACGGACATGCCGTTAAACCAGACACTCACCGACGGTCTCGACGGCTACGCCATCGGGCGAAAGATCCGCGACCTTCGGGTTGGCCGTAAGCTCGGACTCGTCGAACTCGGCCGACACACGGGCCTCTCCGCGGCGCTGCTCTCGAAGATCGAACGGGGCAAAATGTATCCGACACTCCCCACCTTGCTGCGGATCTCGCTGGTGTTCGGCGTCGACCTCAACCATTTCTTCGCTCAGGACCACCGAGTGTTCGCGGTGGTGCGTGAGGCCGCCAGGCAGCGCTTCCCGGAAAAGCCTGGCACCAGCCCGGGGTCGTTTCACTTCCAATCGCTGGACTACTCGGCCACCGAACGTAAAACCAACGCCTATCTGGCCGAATTCCGTGCAATGGCGGTGGACGATGTGAAGCTGCACCGCCACTCCGGTGCGGAGTTCATCTATGTGCTCGAGGGAAAGATGGGGCTCTACGCCCGCAACGAGGAAACGACATTGGCGAAAGGAGATTCGGTCTACTTCGACTCGAGTCAGCAGCACGGCTACCGTCGCGTTGGCCGTAAGACATGCCGGGCGCTTGTCGTTATTTCACCTGGCACGTCCGATCCGGCCTGAACACTCGCAGGTCACCTCGACCCCTCCTGACGTGGGCTTGCTTAGGCCCGCGAACGAATCAGATTCGTAAGATATCTAAACAGAGGGAAGGGGGCTTCGGCCGGAGATCCAGTTCGTGAATGGCCCGGTCGTTTCGCACGCGCTTGCCTAGACCGCTCCCGCCCTCGAACACCGGCGGTGACACTCGCAGTCGCTTGACCACCAGTGCCACATACTCGCCACGCGTGAGCGAACGACCGTCTGACACGTTGTACGTTCGACCGGTGACCGATCCAAAGGCCGCGGCCGTCACGATGGTGCGGGCTGCGTCCTCCACGTGGATCAGATTCAAGTACGCATTGGGAGACCCGACAATCGGCCTTCCCGCGTTGACGTCAGCCATGTGCGGTACCCGCCCTTCCCCATAGAGCCCTGCCAGGCGTAACACGACCGCATCGCGCCCACGCACGTGTGCGAAGAGCGTCCGCTCTCCAAACAGGCAGGCTCTTCCCCCCGCGCGCGTCGGCTCGCACACCGACCCCTCATCGACCCACTCACCCGTGTCCTGCGCGTAGACCCCGGTCGAACTCACGTAGATTACCCGGCCCGTTGACCCGGGCAGCGCATCCAACACCGCGCGCAACCCTCTCCCGTGAATGTCAAACATCGTCGCTCCCGATCGCCCCACCGCGAACACGACCGTGTCTACCGCAGGTAAAGCGCCTGGCGCGACCACATGGGTCACATCCAGCGTGACCGGACGCAGCCCTGCTCGGGACAACGCTTTAACCCGCCACCCTCGCGTGGTCGCATAGACCTCGTCGCCTGCATCGCGCCAAATTCTCGCGACCCTTTCGCCCAAATACCCACACCCGACCACGAGCCGTCGCACACTACCTCGTATCTTCCACCGATCGGACGTTGAACGCCGTAGCCCAGGACTGCGGCTCGCAGACACTCGCCGTCCGTGGCGCATGTCCGCCCCACCGAAACGCCAGCTGACTCTGGTTACTCGACGACCGCAGGTTGGCCAGAACACGCGACTTGATCAGTCGGACTCCCTTCTTCGTGAGAGACAACTGCCGGCGCTCTGTGACCAGCCTCGTTAGCGCGGAGCCGTTGGTTGCCCTGATCGCTTTCGCCCGTCTGTATTCATGAACCCAGACCCATCAAGTCACGGCGAGCGGATGCCAGCCACAACCTTCGCAGAGCGTGCGCGCCGCGCGATCGCAGTGAGCATGCCGTTGAAAATCAACCTATGCAGCGGGTAAATACCATACCAGTAGAGGAGACCAACCAGTCCGACCGGATCGAACGTCGCAGTCTGGCGAATCGTCGACGTGTTCTCGTCTTGAGCGTACACCTCAAACTCCAGCCAGGCACGTCCGGGTAGCTTCATCTCGGCCTCGAGCCGAAGCCGAACATCAGGCTCGTAGGCTTCGACCCGCCAGAAGTCTACGGTGTCGCCGATTCTGACCTGATCCGGGTCGGGACGACCTCGGCGCATCCCTACCCCACCAAACAGTAAGTCGATCCACCCTCGCAGAGTCCAGAGCCATGTCAGGTGATACCAGCCCTGGGTCCCGCCAATCCGACGGATCGGTATGAACGCCTGCGCCGGAGGAGCCTTCACCTCAATGCTGCGCGTGTCGACGAGCCGAGATCCGAATCGCACGCCCGCCCACAGCCGGGTGGCCCCCGCCGAGGAAACCGCATCTGACCAACGGATTGCTGCAAACGTCTCGTCTTCGTGTTCCCTGCACCTCCGGATTGCCTTCGGCATCGAGATGGGTCTGACCGCGAACGCCTGGCGGGCCGACGTATCCTGGACGACCGTCGGATTCTTCAGGCTTTCGATCAGTTTTCGGCCGACCCGCGCATATACGGGGGTCGTCAAGCCCAGCCACAGACTCGAGAGGTATGGCGTGAGCAGGGGAACAGGAATCAGGTGACGGCGGAGACCACGCTGACGCGCATACTCCATCATGACTTCGCCGTAAGACACGCTCTGGTCGGCCCCGACTTCAAAAATGTCACTGTTCGACCCCGGCAGCTCCAGGGCGGCAAGCAAATACGCGATCAGATCATCTACCCCAATCGGCTGCGTGTGAGTCGCCACCCACCGGGGGCAGATCATGACCGGAAGCCGCTCGACCAGCGCACGGAGGAGTTCATAGGAGAGGCTGCCCGTACCGAGGACGATCCCGGCTCGGAACTCGATCACGGGCACACCCGATGCGAGAAGGATTTGGCCGGTCTCGTGCCGGCTCCGGAGATGCGGCGAGAGCGTATCGCCAGAACTGCCCAACCCGCCGAGAAACACGATCCGCCGCACACCGGCCGTTTTCGCAGCCGCGCCGAAGTTGCGAGCCGCCTCGCGGTCTTTCTGCTCGAAGTCAGCCCCCGACCCCATCGAGTGCACGAGATAGTAAGCAGCGTCAACGCCGTCCAGCGCGGGGGCCAGCGACTCCCCCTCGAGGCAATCGCCCTGCACAACCATCGTGCTGCCCGTCACGCGCGACGCCAGATATTCCGGGCGACGAGCGAGGCACCTCACGCGCTGACCAGCCTGCTCAAGCGCCTGCAGCAGCCGACCACCGATGTAACCAGTGGCACCAGCTACAAGAATTACCCTATCGCCGCGCGCCGCATCGGAGCCGCTGCCACCAGGCGCCAGCGCTAGACTCGTATGGACCCCGACCTCACGCGTGGCCAGCGTTTTGCTCCAGACGAGCGACGGGACCGAGACTACACATGATTCCGCAACATTAGCTCTTTCAACTCCGGATCGAGATAGCGCTGCCCGAGCAGATAGGACACATCGAGACGCCTGGCGTGATGGCGAATCAAGGTCAGCGGGACGATAAGTGGAATCAGCCCCTGGCGGTAGTCTTCGATGACTGATGCCAGCTCACGGCGTGATACCTGGTCGAGCGTCTGCTGAAAATGGCCGACGGTATGTTGCAATGTATTAGCGTGGCGCGCGCGCGTAGCCGGTTTCGCCATCGCGGCCATTAGCTCGTCCTCATAGCACCGCACCAGCTCCGCCCGGGGTAAACCCTTGGCCTCGGCGACCAGTCGACCGAGCTCCCGATAGCCCTGTGGTGAGTGCGCCATCAGCACCAGCTTGTACGCGGTGTGGAAGCTCACAAGGTCCCCGATGGTCCACCGACCACAAAACAGTGCGCGGAGACGACGATACATGAATACCCGATCGATAAAGTTCTCGCGCAGTCGAGGATCATGGAGACGGCCTTCTTCCTCCACCGGCATGTTCGGAAACTGCCTACAAAGCTCGCCGGCAAACAGACCGCGACCGTTTCGTTCCTTGACCCCCTGCTCGTGCCATACCTTGACCCGTTCCATGCCGCAGCTCGGTGAATCCTTCTTGAGGATGTAACCGCTCAAGTTCTCCTTCGCGAGCGCACGCACGCGTTGTCGCGAATACCGGCGTACGCGCTTCGTGAGATCGACCCCGCTTTTCCCCATGACGAGCCGGACGCCGTCGAGCTCCGTCGAGTCATGAATTAGTCGGATCGTCTCGCGAGGCGTGCCGAGGCCGACCTCGACCTCTGGGCATACCGGAACCCATTCAACCATCGGTCCGAGCGTCTGAACGAGAAACGGGTCACGCTTGTGGCCTCCGTCGTAACGGACCGCTTCTCCGAGCAGACAACTGGAGATGCCGAGTCGAATCGGTGCATGTGTGCTCATGCCGTCAATTAGAACCCATTGTCAGCCCGAGTTGGGTATAGCTTGCCATCTCAACATCCAGCGGAATGTCAACCCAGTCGGCACAGCACAAACCTTTCCTCAAGCTGCGTCGTCGTAACACTGCTCGAAACCAACTCGAATCGACGACGATTCAACCGAGGTTGTCGTCGCCTGGAATCGTTCGTGTCGCGCCTGACAGTCGACACACCGAACGGCCCACGGTAGTGCCATTAGACGGGCATTCGCGATCGTTTCCTCACAGCTGTCGCAGACACCGTCTCGACCAGACCGCACCCGATCAAGGGCGGCCTGGATCTGTCGCCTTTTCTTCCAGTCCTCTTCGATCGCGTGCACGGCAACCGTTAGCGTCTCGCTCCAAGCCGCCTCATCGATCTGGTCGCTATGCCGACCGACATGCACCGACCCAAGTTTGGCTCGTGAGTCCTCTTTTAAAGTCTGAGCCAGCGCTTGTCGAATACGCCTCGCGTCGTTCATTGCTCTGTTTCCTCATTTTATCAATTATTTATATTTACGATGTTATTAATAAGTAAATTATTTTTCTTAATATTGCAACAACGTGGCCAGTATTATTTCCTAATAGGAACAAACAGAGCGAGTTTTTGAACCGTTAAGTCACCCAGCACGTCAACCACACTCTGGGTGGTCAGGCTGCCCGTTAGATCGCAGTACCGTGCCGTCTGGAATACGTAAGCCGGAACAAATACGAGCCAGCGGATGCCGAATGTTAGGCCTCTGCAGAGCGCGAGGCCGGGACGTTTGTTCACTGTTGCTCCGCCTCGGCTACCCGCACAGGCGATTGGAATCCCTAACGCCACTCTGACCGGAACTGCAACCGCACTCGTGCGCCCTCCTTATCTCATAAACAAAGCAACGAGGCCATTAACACACTGACTCCCTCCTCGCACACCCGCGCCGTCTTTAGTCTGAATCGACAAGCCAGGCCGTTCTTGTCTCAGGAAGCAACAGAAGCGTTGACGTGTTCTTGGTAAGTAAAATAATATTCTTCATACTTAAACATACTTAGGAGTCACGATGCAGTTAATTATTTCGCCCGTCGTCGGTAGCGTTCTTGGGGCACTGACCCTTACCGGGTGCATCCCGGCCGGGATCAACTCTCCTGTACAGTCCAGCGGCGTGGCGGGAGTGAACTTTCCAGACGTCGTTGGGATCGATCTAGAGGGCAAAGAGATCTCACTACCGACTGGTCTAGCTGGTCGCAGAAACTTGGTGGCCATCGCGTTCGAACGCAAACACCAGCCCGTGGTGGATACATGGATCAACAGGGTTGAACCACTTCTCGCACAGGACCCCGAATTCCGCCTCTACGAGGTGCCAACCATTTACGAATGTTCCACCCTATTTCGCCTCTGGCTCAATAACGGGATGCGCGCTGGAATCACTGACCAGGTCGCCCGGCGGCGCACAGTAACGATCTACGTCGACCGCGAGCAGTTCAACGCCGCGCTGTCGATTCCGGATACGAGTGACGTTCACCTACTGCTGCTCAATGCGGAAGGTCTGATCGCGTGGCGTAGCACCGGAGCGGCTAACGACGAGAAACTCGCTGCCCTCTCGCAAGCCCTGGTGAGCGGTTAGTCGCCATTCAAGATCACGTGGCGAAGCGGGACGCACCCATGTCGGCCTAGCCTGCCGCTAGCTGCCGGGCGATTCAACGGCAACGGAGCTCGTGCAACTCCTCGTCTTCATACTGGCCGCTTTCTTCTGTGAGGTTCTCCAGCAGACCGTTGCGATGGTGAGGCTCTGAGAGCCGGCTGATCGTCTGGGTGAGATACCGCGGAAAGTGTGCGGAGTATCCGTAGTAATGCCTTCCGAAGTCCGACAAGGCCCAACGGAGGTCGGGAAGGTCCCCGGAAGCCAGAGCCTCAAGGTTAAGGATGATTGACCGCATGATGTGAGATGGCCTCGGCGGAGATCCGATCGAGAAGCCCGTCCGTATTCTGCGGCTGGAGTTCCGTGGCACGCTCCTCCATCCGGCGCGTCGCCAACTGAAGGAAGCGGGTTACGCTACCAAGATCCTCGCTCGCGCGCCCAAGTAAACGCTTGGCGCTCGATCACTAACGCGGTCACATCCTGCACCACAACCACCGAGGCCGTGCGAGGCCGATTGTCGATGAAAGCGTACTCTCCGACAAGATCTCCGGCCTCGACGAGCCCGATCTTCTGCCCATCGCGGAGAACCTCCACAGCCCCATCAAGTAGGCAATAGATCCGCTGATCGGAGCGTCCTTGTGTGATCAGGCGATCGCCGGCGACAAAGTCGTGAATTTGCCCAACCTGCTTAAGGAAGGGCAGGAGGTCATGCAGACTCTCGTCGGTAACGTGCTTAAATGATGAAGGCTCACTCTCTGAGGCATGCATGGATTTACATCTTTCATCGTCTATGGACTATGGTCAAGCCACGCTCGACCAGAGACTGGAAGCCTGTCACGGTGGATCGCGTGGTCGACGACACAAACTAGGTTAGGGTACAGAGGTCAGACTCCCGGCGGCGTCAGACGTCGAGAGAACACTGCTGGAGGTATCGTCAAGTTGAAGCACTATGCGCTCGCTTCCGGCGGCATATTAGCCGCTGTTCTGTGTACTGCGGTCTCGCCCGTCATGGGTCAATCAGGCACCGCAGGCGGTGAGTGGTCCTCCTACGGCGGCGACCTGGGGCATACACGTTACGCACCACTCGACCAGATCACCGCTGACAATTTCGACGACCTAGAGATAGCCTGGCGGTTCAAGACCGACAACCTCGGTCCGATGCCGGAGTTTCGGTTCCAGTCCACCCCCCTCGTAATTGGCGGCAAGCTGTACTCGACCGGCGGATCGCGGCGCGCAGTGGTCGCCCTTGATGCTGCGACGGGCGAGCTGAACTGGGTTTACAGCTTGGAAGAAGGAGAGCGTGGAGAAGCGGCACCGAGACAGCTCTCTGGGCGCGGGCTGGCCTATTGGAGCGGGGTGCCTGACCGCGACGAGGCGCGGATCATCTACGTAACGCCGGGCTACCGGCTGATCGCGCTCGACGTACAGACCGGCCGTCCGGTACCAGAGTTCGGTATCGACGGGATGGTCGACCTGAAGCGTGACAACGACCAGCAGATCGACCTGACAACAGGTGAGATCGGGCTGCACGCCACACCGATCGTGGCCGGTGACGTGATCGTCGTGGGTGCCGCCCACCGTACGGGCGGGAACCCGCGCAGCCGGAGCAACGTGAAAGGGTACGTCCGTGGATACGACGCACGCACCGGTGAGCGGCTCTGGACCTTTCACACGATCCCTCGTCCAGGTGAGTTCGGGCGCAACACATGGTTGGCCGACTCGGCAGTCTATACCGGCAACACGGGGGTCTGGGCACAGATCTCAGTGGACCTTGAGCTCGGTCTGGTTTATCTACCGGTGGAGGCGGCGACTGGTGATTACTTCGGTGCCAACCGGCCAGGTAACAACCTCTTCGCCGAGAGCCTGGTGGCAGTCGACCTGCACACCGGCGAGCGACGCTGGCATTACCAGCTGGTACACCACGGCATCTGGGACCACGACATCCCGTGCGCCCCGATCCTGATCAACCTCAGCATCGACGGCGAGACCGTGAAGGCGGTGGCGCAGCCGACCAAACAGGTGTTCCTGTATGTCTTTAACCGAGAGACCGGTGAGCCGATCTGGCCCATCGAGGAACAACCGGTCCCCGCCGGCGACGTGGACGGTGAGTGGTATTCGCCGACACAGCCGATTCCCACCCGGCCGCCCGCGTACGACCGGCAGGGAGTCACACTGGATGATCTAATCGACTTTACACCTGAGCTGCGCGCCGAGGCCGAGGAGCTGGTGTCTCGCTATCAAATGGGACCAATCTTCACACCACCGGTCGTGAGCCGTCTCGACGGACCACTCGGCACGCTGATGGCGCCGGCGGCAGGGGGCGGCACGAACTGGCCGGGGGGCTCCTACGACCCGGACACCCACATCCTCTACGTGTCGTCCAACAGTTCGGTCGGGGCGCTCGGACTGATGCCCCCCTACCCGGGACAGTCGGATATGACCTACATCCAGGGGAACGCCATCGCCGGTCCGCGCACGAGAGGTGGTGCCGGGTCGTCGGCAGGCGGTGGTCGGACCAGCTTTGACGTGCCGCCCCGCCCACCGATCCCACCAGAGGTGAGGCGATTCGGTCGGCTCAGCGTCCAAGGCTTGCCGCTGCTCAAACCGCCCTACGGCATCATCAGCGCCATCGACATGGACCGCGGCGAGATCCTGTGGCAAATCCCGCATGGCGAAACTCCGGACAACATCCGGAACCATCGGGCGTTGGAAGGGTTGCAAATTCCGCGGACGGGCCAGCCCGGTAGCGTCGGCACGCTGGTGACCCAGACTCTGTTGATCGCCGGCGACGCCGGGATTCACACGACCCCAGCGGGGCAACGGGGCGCTATGCTCAGAGCCTACGACAAGGCAACCGGCGCCGAGGTGGGCGCCGTCTTCATGCCGGCGCCCCAAACCGGATCGCCGATGACCTACGCACTAAACGGCGTCCAGTATCTCGTCGTCGCCATCAGCGGAGGCAACTACTCGGGCGAGCTGGTCGCGTTCAGGGTGCCAGAAGCCTCATGACCCTGGTTCGCTAAACGGTCTACAGTCGTAGTGAAACCGCGTGGTCGAGTGGCCGGAACTTGACGACGCTCTGCAGAAAATGAGAGGTTCTTGATCATGCACGCCACGATGATACATTCAGCGAGTCGGCGACTCGTCCCCGCACTTCTTATCGCCGTCGCCTTGGCGTCCCCAGCTGCCGCTCAGGAGTTTGCGACTGGTGAGCCCATCGGCGCGCTCAATGAGGCCGGACTGTGGCAGCCGATGTCAGACAACGTCACGGTCTATGGCAGCTTTCATTTTTCTGAAAGCTGCACGTTTGATTCCAACAAAAACCTGATTCTGGCCATGAATACGGGCAACCGGGGAGACCCTAGCGAAAATGATGGCTTCGTCTCCCTCATCAATCCCGATGGGAGTGTGCATACGCCCAAGTGGATCGGTGCTACTCGGGACGGATTGGAACTCTACGATCCCCTGGGCAGCGCGATCAGTAATGGTGTGCTCTATACGGTGGATGTGGGACACGTTCGGCTCTTTGATCTGGAAACAGGGCGACCCCTGCGATCCATTCCTGTTCCTGGATCTACGATACTGAATGGAATTGCCGTCGCGGATGATGGCACCGTGTACATCTCCAACACCCGAAACCCTGAGCAGATCTGGAAGGTCAGCGCAGACGGTGAGGTCTCGGTGTTCGCAGAGGACGCTCCACTCGCTGCTCCCAACGGCGTGGCGATCGACCAGGACGGCAACATTGTGGTGGTCAACGTCGGTGACAACGCCATCATCACCTACAACCAAGACGGAGCGGTTATTCGGATCGAACATAGCGTCGAAGGCGGGAACGATGGCATCGTGATAACCGCCGACGGGACGAAGTACGCGAGCAGCGTGCGCTATGGCAGTGTGTCCCGTATCCGCCCGGGTCAAGAGGCAGAGGTCATCGCCTCGGGCATACCAAGCGCGGCGTCCATGTGCTACGACTCGACACAGAACCAGCTGGTCATTCCATTGAACAGCAACTACGCGCTCGCGTTTGTTCAGGTCAATAGCCAGGATTAGCCTTTAGCCTACCGACATGGGCTCAACCACTGGCCAGATCCGGCGAATATCGTCGACCTGTAGCGGGATTCAAGCAGGCATTCGAGAATGTAGACAACCCGGGCAATCAGATATACAGTGAATCTCTTCTGTGAACGTGTCTTGGATTGATTGTCACGGAATCAAATAAAACGAATTCGGAAGGAAGATAACGATGAATAGCAAACGAGCCCTGTTAGCAGTGACTGCGACTGTGGGTGCATTGGCACTAACCGGACTTTCGACGGTTGCACAGCAGCAGAGTGACGAGCCGCCAGAGATGGGTTTCTTTATCACCAGCGTCGGTATCGGCGATGGCGCTAACTTGGGCGGACTGGCAGGCGCAGACGCACATTGCGAGGCACTGGCCGACGCGGTAGGTTCTGACCAGCGCACATGGCGGGCCTATTTGAGTACTCAGGGGGCCGGAGCAGTCAATGCACGTGACCGAATTGGGTCAGGGCCCTGGGCAAACGTAGAAGGCCTGATCATGGCCACCAGCGTAGAAAACTTGCACTATGACAACTCGACTTTCAATTGGGAACACACACTTGACGAGAATGGTAATCAATTCGCCTCACGCATAGACGGGGATCCTGACTTCACCGTACACGACGTTCTGACCGGCTCACAAATTGACGGCACTGCTTATACGCCGGGCGACGACCAAACCTGTAACAACTGGACCAGTAATGATGAGGGTGGCGCAATGCTCGGCCATGCCGACCGCTACTCCTTCACGACACCAGGTTCTTCCTGGAACTCTGCCCACGGATCGCGGGGTTGTACACAGGACGGTCTGGTGGCTACTGGAGGGGCCGGCTTGTTTTACTGCTTTGCCGCTGAGTGATCAACGGAAGAGAACAAGAAACGAGCGTCACGGGGGTTAGCCGACATCAACCGGACACCCCTGCTTGCTCTTGGAAGAGATACGCGGGGATCAATCCGGGCTATTTGCGCCGACATCCAGCTGGGGACGAAAAACGTTAACCTTGGCGGCCTGACCACCCTATGGCCCTCCCGGGAATCGAGTAATCCCAGACCCGGTGCGGTTATCGAAGGTGGCCGGGTGCGGCCCACGCCCCTCGGCGTAATCCTGCTCCTCGATTCGAGAGCCTTGGAGCAACGCGGGAAAGCCGTAGTTGCCTTCGTGGCACCTTGGCTCGTAGTAGATGCGGTTCTCTTGGTCGCTCTGTTTTCGAAATTCCTGCCTCACGGTCCAAGGACGAACCCAGACGGTCGGGTCTTCAATCGTCACCTCGTACTCGAGGGTATCCTGGCCGGTCCGGGTCCAGCGCTCGACGAGATGCAGGTTTTCTCGAGATCCCCTGAAATCGTGCTTGGGGCTGAAATTGGTCACGTCGATCACCAACGTATCACCCTCCCAATGACCCCGTGAGTCACCAAACCACTGACGAATCGTGTCGGGAAGATGAGGACTGCCATTCATGACAATGTTCCGCTGGAACCCTTGGCCCTGACCGACATCGTAGTACATGGACACGCCACCCTGGGTCTGCACAATCCGGCGAAAATTCCCGCCGAACGTCGCAAAGAGTTGGGTGAAATTGATAATCGAGCCGGCCAGGCAGCGATCCGAAGGTGTGCCATCTCCTGGATTGTCATACCGGTTTATGGGATTGGTGTTGTACCGCGGTGGAAGTTCAGACCGTCGTGGTGAAGGAGTCGGATTGTACTCTCCGCCCTCGCACGCCGCCAATCCACTCCGGCAGGTCTCAGTAGACCGCAACAAGGCAAGTTGAAACTCACGTTCGGCGACGGCGATCGCCTGGGCCTCCGCCGTTAGCGGAGGCATTTTTCCATTCGGAGGATCGACGATCAGTGAAGTTCGGCGGCCAAGGTGTTTGAACGTCAGGTGCGCGTTGCTGTACGCACCGGCGACATCATTTTGGCTGCCTGGTGCTGACCGTCTATCTCCTCCGCCGGTCGTCTGGTCGGCAAGCAGTCGTGCTCGCGCGTTATCCGCCTCGGCATACTCTTCGTCCGTGAAGACCTCACGGTTTCCATAACGCTCCGGCCGTTCCAGTGGTATATCGACCTCTTCTGTCCAAATGCCTTGTAGATCGGGTGCACCCCAGGGCGTTCTCAGTGCCTCATCCGACCGAATCCCTGCCGCCGTCTGTCCGTTGAGACCGACCTGCGCAAGGCTTAACAGTCCCACGACAACCACCAGAACCCGCGTTAAACCAACCAGTGTGTCTATTCGTGTGCGCATTCGACCTCCGTAGCTAGGTATTGCCGTTGATTTCAGATACGGCCTCAGCGTGTCTCGCAGCGTTCGCCCTACCGGTCAGTACGACCGAACGACCTGAAGCGTGTTCCTCACTCTGACATTCGGCGGTCGATATAGGACTGTACGACGACACCGCCACGTTCCACTCCGACCGACAAGCTTGTAGCCGATGGATTCGAACGCTCGTAGATGACTCGGTAGCGCTGCGACACCTCATCGTAGTGAGCCCCGAGCTTCGTCGCCAGCTCCGGAAGCGCGGTGGCCAGCCGCGTGCCGACACCGAACACCTCGTAAAGGCCACCGGTGACCCCGGTCAGATTTATGGCATAGTCGGTCACAACGCTTCTCGTCAGGGAACCTCTGAGCAACATGACATGAACGGTCACGCTGTTGGCGATAAGCTCGTTTGCCAGATCAGCGTAGTCGTTCTGATTGTAATTGCTGCTTTCTTCCGGCCCATCTGTAGCGACGACGACAAAAATCGGCCACGATTCCTCATCCTCGAAACGACGCTCCCATGTCTCCTTGAGGCCATCGAGCAGGATGGGGCCCGCGCCACGTCCGATAAAGATCTCTCCCGCCGATTCCCTGAGCTCATCGCGATCGTTCGTGAAGTCAACACGCCACTGGATATTTCTACCGATCGTAGCCAGCCCGACTTCGTGTTGCTCCGGAAGGGACGTCAAAAACCCGTCCAACCCAGCACGGAGCGACGTGAGGGCACCATTCGAGCGATTGAGCGGTTGGCTGTTGTCTATCAGGAGGGCAATCTTCATCGGCTGCGAACCGAGCTCGGCAGACACGACGACACACTGAACGCCGCCGGCAAACACGGTGAAATCCTCTGGCGTCAAGTCGGTGACGCGCTCACCCGCCTGATTCACAACGTCGATGAAGAGCTGGCCGAGGTCCTGGGCGCGAGCATGGCCGACCAGGCACACCACGACCAGACACACTGCAGAGACCTGTCGAAGCATCGATCCTCTTGAACTGCTCATTTACTTGGCTACTCTCCTATTTCAACCAAACCAACTCTATTCGAGCTGGACTGATGAATCAGTAGATCGCCCGCCTCTGTCACCCACATGTTCCGGATGATGCCAGCGCCAGAGGGAATAGCCCAACTCTGGAATTGTTCCGTTTTTGGATCGAATCGGACTAGGGTGTCCGGCCTCATCCCGGACTCGTTATACCAGATGACATCATCCACAACGGCCAACGCATAGGGGTGGGACTCTGGTCCACTGGGTGAAGCCCACTCCTTGATCTCGCCGGTCTTCGGGTTGAGTCTGCCGATGCGACCTTGCGTGGAGTTCCCATACCAGACCATACCGTCGCTCGTCAGTCCCAGTCGGCGAATGCGCGAGGCTTCGTTCGGAACCTCGTAGTAGCGGACTTTCATCGTTTCGGGGTCGAGGGCCCCCAGCTTGTTGGTACCGTTGTAGGCGACCCAGATCGTCCCGTTCGCGGCCACCTGCATACCATACGGCCTCGGTTCGGTCTGAATCTCAATCAGCTCGCCCGTCTCGGGGTGCAGGCGCCCGAGCATCCCTGCATGCTGGGCGGTGAAATAAAGCCGGCCGTCAGGGTGAAAGGCCGCTGTGTGGGGGTCCCGCGCCTGTGTCTGGTATTCGGTGACCTTTCCAGTCTTAGGATCCAGTTTCCCAACGGTGGCATTGCCGTTGCCCGTGTACCAAATGTTTCCGTCCGCGGCCGGAACGATCGTGTGTGGTCGTGCGGTGGGCGGAAGGGGAAATTCTGTCATCTTCCCCGTCTGTGGATCGAGTCGGCCCGCAAGACTGGCCCACATCCCCGTCCACCAGATCGAGCCGTCTGGTGCCTCGACCGGATCACGCGACCGCTGCCCGAGACTTGGAACGATCCATTCCGTGATCTTTATTGATGTGTCGCCGGGGACTAGCGTGGGACGCCGCTCTTGTCGCTCGGGGAAATGCGTGGCTAAGTACTTGGCCACGCTCTTGGACTCCGCCTCGGGAAGCGCGACCATCGTGGCGATCAAAGCCTCCCAACCATCTGTGGTGAATCCCGAGTTGGGTATCATATTGAGTCCATGACACTGCGTGCAGTTGGCCTGCACCAACTCCTGACCCATCCCCTCAGGCAACTCAACCGGTTGTCCCCGCCGTTGCGCGTGAGCCGATTCGAGAAACCCCCAACCGAGCAACGTCATCACCAACACGACCAAAAGTGTTTGCGTTCGCATCGTTACCCACCTAATGAAGTAATCAACCCCGCGTCGACCTAATCTCTCACCACTACGGGACGGCGCCTAGCCTGAATCTGTTCCAGACTTATCAGTCCTTAACCTCTGAGATCGCGCTCACTACACAAGCCAATTTCACGTCTCATCGAAAGTAACAGTCATCTTACTCCGCCCCAAAAAAATAAGGGAAAACACGACCGCGGCGGACGGTTCAACCGGGACAGGGGTTACGGCTAATACTCGAATTCCTCAAACCGTAATGAGTGGTTTTGCCTTTGAATATCAGGGCTTCGCCGCTTCCCCGAGTTGGCCCAGTCGCCCCTGTAGAGTCTGCAGACTCACCCACAGTGACGACACTGCTTCGATCGGCGAAGGCGGCATGCGCGGCGTCTATCGCAGCAGTGACACGAAGCTCTGGCTCATTCGAATTCGGTCTATTATGGGTTAATGGATTCGGTATCCCGCCGCGCATTTCTGAAGTCGAGCGTTGCCGTCACCGCGGCGACGGCATTACCACAGACCCGCGTGTCGGCTGCAGCACAGGGGCGCGACAGTACCCCGGCACCGGCTCCGCAGACCACCATTACCCTTACCGTTAACGGCAAACGCCGTACGGTTGAGGTCGAGGAGCGGTGGACCCTCGTCGAGCTTCTCCGTGACCACCTTCAACTCACCGGCACCAAGATCGGCTGTGACCGGGGCGAGTGCGGTGCCTGCACGGTGCACCTCGACGGAATGCCGGTCTACTCCTGTAGCCAGCTTGCGGTCTGGGCGGACGGCCAAGAGGTGACCACCGTCGAGGGACTCGCTGATGGTGACCAACTGGATCCACTGCAGCAGGCGTTCATTGACGGCGACGGTCCGCAATGCGGCTTCTGCACATCTGGACAGCTGATGTCGGCCAAAGCCATTGTCATGGCTAATCCGGACCCTACCGAGGATGAGGTACGGCAGGGAATGACAGGCAACATCTGCCGCTGTTCGAACTACAACCGCTATGTCGCGGCTGTCATGTCTCGCCCGCCAGAGCGGGCGAACCGTCTCGATCCCCTAGACACGGTCGGGATGTCCTATCCGCGAGTCGACGCCCGAGAGCGCGTGACCGGCCAGGCGCAATATACCGGCGACGTAACAGTCCCCGAGATGCTCTACGCCCGGGTGCTCCGCAGCCCGCACCCGCACGCGCGGATCACAAGGATCGACACTACCCGCGCTCGTGAGATGCCGGGAGTTCATGCCGTGCTCACCCGCGAGCAGTGCGATATCACCTGGAGCAGTGGGGACTCTCGGAACCCGCGGTATCTGTTCAACAACCCGGTGCGGTTCGTCGGCGATCCCGTGGCCGCTGTGGCTGCGGTCGATCGTCACACCGCCGAAGCGGCAATCGAGGCTATCGATGTCGACTACCAGGCGCTCGACTTTGTCCTCGACCAGGAGGAAGCACTTTCGTCTGGAGCCGTTGAGATCCAACCGGGTGGCAACCTGTCGCCTCGCCGCGACGGTGAACGGCTGCCCGAGATCTACCAGCGTGGAGATCTCGATGTTGGCTTCGCGGCATCGGACGTGGTCGTTGAAGAGACATACGTTTCCAAGCATCACAACAACGCCCAGATGGAGCCGCGATCGGCGTTGGCGCAGTGGACGGGGGACGAACTCACACTTTGGTCGCCGACGCAGGGGATTTCAAACACCCGCAGCGACATGGCGCGGGACCTGGACATGCCTCCCGAGCGAGTTCGCGTCATTTGTCAGTACATGGGTGGCGGCTTCGGCAACAAGAACCAGAGCCAAGATTCCGACCTTATCGCTGCCGTGTTGGCCCGTGAGGCCAGGCAACCTGTCAAGCTCGAACTGACGCGGAAGGAAGACTTCCTCGGCGTCCATGGCCGGTGGCCGACCACCCAGCACTACAAGATCGGCGCGAGCCGTGACGGCACACTCCAAGCGGTTCAGCTTCACGGCTACAGCGGCATGGGACCTCACCGGAAGAGTGGTGGGGGCATCGCAGGAATTGAGCTTTTTCGCTGTCCGAACGTACGACGCGAAGTGTCGCCGGTGTACACCAACATGTCCGTCTCCGCAAATTTCCGCGGACCGGCCTATCCACAGGGTGTCTGGGGGATCGAATCGGTCATGGATCAGCTTGCACACGAGCTGGTAATCGACCCGCTCGATTTCCATCTTCACAATCTCACACGCGAGTACAACGATGAGACGCCTTACACCAGCTGGGCGCTCCGCGAGTGCATCACCGAAGGCGCCGACCGGTTCGACTGGTCGAATCGCTGGCGACAGCCTAGTGGACGCACCGGCCGAGTGACGCGTGGCGTTGGGATGGCGATCGGGATGTTTGCGGCACGCCTGGGCCGAAGCAGCGCGGTGCTACGCCTCGAACAGGGGCACCTCTGGCTCCACATCGGTGTGACTGACATCGGTACGGCGACCAAGACTGCGATGGCGCAGATCGCGGCTGAGGCGATGAAAATGGACTTCGCGGACGTTACCGTGGTCTGGGGTGACACCGACCGGTGCCCGTACTCGGTAGGTGAGTCTGGTAGCCGGACCACGACGCATACCGGGTATGCGATTGTCAAAGCGGCCGAGGATCTCAAGCGGCAGATCGCTTCGCACAACGGGTCGGTCGGAGATCAGCCTCTCATCGCTCAGGCGACGCCGGAACCGACGATCGAGGGAATGGCGCGATACGCGTCAGCCGCACACTTTGTCGAGATCGAGGTCGACACCGAGCTTGGTCGCATCGGGGTGGTGCAATACCTGGCGATGCATGAAAGTGGTCGCATCATCAACCCGCTCACGGCCGAGAGTCAGATTAAGGGCGGCGTCACGATGGGGATCGGTATGGCACTGCACGAGGAGCTTGTCTACGATCGCGCCACCGGTGTTCCGGTCAATCCCGGGTATTACGGCGCCAAGGTCATGACTCACCTTGATGCGCCGGAGATCGAGGTTCACTTCATCGAGCCGGTCGACACGTTCGGGCCATACGGCGCAAAAAACGTCGGCGAGCCTCCGATCATCCCGGTGGTCGCCGCCATCGGAAATGCCTTCTTTAATGCGACCGGCCGCCGGATTAAGGAGCTGCCAATGACGCGCACTCGGGTCATGGAGGCTTTGGCATGAGGCGTCTAACCAATATCAAGCCGGCTTCCTTGGTCGAGTCGGTCGAACGCCTCGAAGCCGACGGCACGCGCGCAGCGGTCGTCGGGGGAGGTACCGATCTGTTGGGGATGATTAAGGACAATCTGACGCCGGCAGAGGTGCTCGTCAATCTCAAAGGGCTCAGGGAGCGCGGGAGTCTTGACCTGGTCGAGACCGAGGCTGGTGGTATTCGCGTCGGTGGTCTCGTGACGCTCACGCAACTCAGCACGCACCCTCTTGTCACTACCCCATACCGTGTCCTTGCCGAAGCGGCGGGGTCAGTGGCTACACCACAGATTCGGAACGTCGGGACAGTTGCTGGCAACATCTGCCAGCGACCCTGGTGCTGGTACTTCAGACAGAACTTCCCCTGCTACAAGCACGGCGGGGACCGGTGTTTTTCCCGTGTCGGCGAGAACGAGTTCAACGCCATCTTCGGCGGAGGCCCAAGCTATATCGTTCATCCCTCCGACACTGCCCCTGCGCTTATAGCTCTCGGCGCCAACTTCCGGATCGTTGGTCCCACCGGCGAGCGAGTCGTGCCAGCGTCCGACTTCTTCACCTTGCCACGCGTCGATATCTCCCGGGAAAACATTCTCGAACCAAATGAAGTGCTCGCCGACATCCATGTGCCGTTGGCGTCCGGGCTCCGGAGCACCTACGCCAAGGTTCTCGACCGCGAAGCGTGGACGCACGCCGTGGTCAGCGTCGCGCTTGCATTAGAGATGGACGGTGACGTCGTCCGCCGCGCGGGCGTTGTACTCGGGGGTGTCGCGCCGATCCCGTGGCAACCGGAAGCGGTCGAAGAGCTTCTGGCCGGGAAACGCGTCACAGAGTCACTCGCTGCTGAAGCTGGTCGCCTTGCCGTCGACGGTGCCCGACCGCTCTCCAAGAACGGCTACAAAGTGACGCTCACAGAGAATCTGGTACGGAACACATTGCAGTCGTTGGCAAGTGAGCCATGAGAGTGGGTGCGTCCGCGCCGATGACACGCCGAGACCTTTTCCTTGTTGGGAACGGTCGTACGCGGACGTTGAACGTTTCCTTCCAGCGGCTCCCTCCATATGACCTTCGTTGAGGCAACGGCGGATGGGGCTGCCGCCAGTTGAATCGACCAACTCCAGACCGGGGTGGCCAACGCGAATCGCTTCACGCTTCGAGAGCCCGCCTGGCTCGCACGAGAGGACTTCAAGACGGTACTGACCCCGTTGATAGACGGCTTCCGTGCGCGGGGCGGTGCGATTGAAATATTCTGACCATGACCAGCTCTCAAATACTATCTTCACGTCCGGTGAAGTGCTCCAACTAAGTTGCGGACCCACGGAGCATCCAAGCAGAATTAGAGCATGGGATTCATATAAAGAGGTAAATGATGAATCGTAGACAATTCTTCAGAGCAGGGGCGGGCGGCCTAGGAGCAATACTCGCTATGGACGCGAGTACCCGAAAGGCAGCAGCGGCCGCAGTGCAGAACGGTCCCATTATCGACTTTCATTCGCACTGCTCGATCTCAGGTGTCGCGGAAATGATGGGCGGAAGCAGCCAGACGGGTCCAACCACCATTGGCCCAGACCGTCTGGTAGCCATGGATGAACTGGGAATTGATATCGAGGTTCTCAGTATCAATCCGAACTTGTACGGCCTCGACGAGACCCTGGCAGAAAGGGTGGGGAGGGTGCAGAACGAAGGTATTGCCAAAATCTGCGCCGGCTACGACGGTCGATTTCTTGGCCTTGCTACCCTCGCTTTGCAATACCCTGATCTCGCGGTGGAGCAGCTAGAGGAAGGCGTCAACGAGCTGGGACTCCGTGGCGGCTCTATCGGGTCAAGCGTCGGGAGCGAGCAACTGGGCGACCCAAAGTTCGAGCCATTCTGGGCCAAAGCCGAGGAGCTGGACGTACCCCTCTGGCTCCATCCGGTAGGTATTCCGGAACTGCAGCCCCGACTGCAAGGAAACGGCATGCTGGGCAACACGATTGGAAATCCTGTGGCGACAGCAATTGGGCTTGGCCACCTGATCTTCGAGGGAGTCCTAGATCGGTATCCAGGACTAAAACTCGTTTCGGCGCATGGTGGGGGCTACCTTCCGGCGTATGCCCCCAGGACGGACTACGGGTGCGGCACTCGTGAGTGCGGACCGGTGCCTGAAAGGCTTCCCTCTGAGTACATACAGGACCGGCTCTTCTTTGATTCTGCAGTGTTCACAAGCGAAGCGTTGCGCCACCTCATTGCCGTGTCTAGCCCGAGCCAGATCGTAATTGGGACTGACTACCCGTTTTCATGGACGTTTCCCACGCGTGATCCCAGGCTACCCCGCTTTACCCCTGTAGAGCACATCCTCGAGACGCCAGGTCTGAGCGATGCCGACCGCGCAGCTATGCTTGGTGGCAACGCGGCCAGGCTACTCAAGATTCCGTTGTAAGGTTCGGCGCCTTCAACGCTTAGTGGAGTGGGGTCTCCAGAGTCGTGTTCTCGGCGACCACGCATAGAATGGAACGTATTCGACAAGCGAGAAGACGGCTAGCCTAGCCCACAGTGACGATCGGTTCCTCAGTGTGCGCCCTCGACGCTACTCATAGGCTATCTCAAGGCCCCTGACAGGCGGAAGACGTTACCAGCAGAGTGGGGTCATATTCATTGATCGCGGCAAGGGTCACAGGCCCACAGACACCATCAGCCTCAACACCAACCCGACGTTGCAACTCCTTCAGAGCCAGCACCGAAGCCAACTCGCGAACCCCTTCCTGAAACAGGCGAAGAATACGTCCGCTCGAACGAAACTCTTCGAGAATCGCTGCACGCCGACTTGTGTGCAGATCATTTATTACGTAGGTAAGGACTGTGGCCATCACGGTACCTTCCTCCGTGCCGGTCGCTTCAAAGCGCTCCTGGAAGCTTCTGAGCGTAGGGCTAAATGAGGCCTGGTGCCACTCTTCTAGAGTTGCGTCGAGACGAACGAAGTCGTCGAGTGCTTCAGCGTACTCCGGATCCGCTGGATGATGCCAAAATGACACATCCTGACCGAACTCTGACACGTGCCAGGGTAGGTAAAGGTTAGCCCGTGCTGGCACCTGTCGAACCAACGCCGGATTGAAGCGCTTGACCTCATCCGACGACAGGCCCGTTTTCCTTGTTACTTCCGAGAGCGGGATGTTTCGGGGAACGCGCATCGCGTAGATTGGTGATTGCGGCGTCTCTGCTACCAACCGCTGTACGTTGAAGACGTTACCAAACACCATCTCGGCATAGAGCGCCGACCGACGGCCATAGGTTCGATACAGTCGCCGATAGCGTCTCAGCGCAACGCCTCTTAATTCACGCGCAAAATCCGAACCGAGTAGGTACTGCTCACGCGTGCCATCACCGCCGAGTCGCGCCCCATTGATCACCGTACGACCAACGTTCACCCCACCGGCGTGATGCTCCGACAAAGCCGGGATAAAGCTGCCATACATAGTCGCAAGAACGGTGAGATACGCAGCGCAATAAGGCGCTTGTGTCGTTTGGTTGTAGCCCTCAATGACGTAGGGCGCCAGACGGTTCAAATAAGCCCAATTTCGCGGTAACCACTGGCAGAACCCGAGGGCTCGTGCCGACGAACGGGCACGACCATTTAAGCCCGATTCGATGATGGCCTGCGATAACCCGACCTCGGCCGGCACACCAAACCGCTCGTAGATTTCACTCCACTCACTTAGGAAACTACCGTAACGTTCAGCATGTGGCGAGAGAAACCGCCCCCGAGTTGGGTTATGAATCACTGGACCGGCTACTGATTGCAAAAGGCGCTCAACCTCGTCTCGCCGTTGGCTGAGACGAGACGGAAGCCTCCGACCTACCAGGACCTCTGACAGTGACGGATCCTCCCAGACGTCGCCACTAGTCCAATTACCTCTTGTCGGAAAATTCGCTAACAGCCGTCCATCCTCGGCACTGCCGTAGACGATGCGACCATCCGGAATAGCAAAGATATGGCGCCAGAACGGATAAGTTGGTCGATACTGTTGCAGCGCTGCCAGATCGTCCTGAAGCCTTACCTGGGTATGGACCCTAGCAGACAACTCTATCGGCCGTGTAAGGGTGTCGGCCGACACCTCCTGCGCGCACACGTCTGTGGCGATGATGGTGGGGTGGACTGCAAGTCCAAGCAGAATAGCTATGTATCTCATAACACACACACTGAATCACCGCCGTTTGTGACGGGATACTACCGTGCTTCTCATCTCAAGCGGTTAGCCTACCGCGACGAGACGAGTGGTTCAACGGAGGAGGAGATAGTCGCGCGGGTGTGCAGCCTCCCACTTAGCGCCGTGTCAACATCGTCTCACCGGACACCTTGGCCGCATCGAGCACCCGTAACCAGTTCTCCCCGAGAACTTTTCGGACTCTCGAAGGGGCATACCCTCTTCCCACCAAGGCTTCGGTGAACCGCGGGTAGCTGGTCGCGTCGAAGTCGCGAATGTTGGCCACGCCATTGATCATATCTGTCCCGATGCCGACGTAATCCTCTCCAACCAGGTTCACGGCGTAATCGACAGTCGTCGCCCAGTCCTCCTCGGTTGGAAGGGGCCCACCTGCGTCGACGGTCTCCTGCTGCAATTCTCGCCACGGTACGATGGAGCCATTCTCACCAGGATTACCGACATCACGGTTCCAGTTCTCTCGCATCTTGGCATCAAGCCCTTCGATGTACTGACCATAGTCTCGACTAGGCGACCGGAATAGGTCTGGAAGCCAATCAACACCCGAACAACAGGCCACGCGACCAGGTGGTTGAGCAGCGGACCAGTCGAGAAACTCCTGACTGAGAAGCCCGGCACCGGAATGGATACCAATCAGACCGCCCTTGGCAGCCATTGCCGTGAGCACAGCATCCGACAGGGCTCTCGTGTGATTCGAAAATTGTCGAAGTCCATGATGGCTCGCCACCACCGGTGCCGCACTCGCCTCGATGATTGCCAACTGCGCAGCGTCCGACGCATGTGAAACATCAATCAGAATCCCCAGACGGTTCATCTCGCGAACAACCGCCCGGCCGTGGTCCGTGATGCCGCCCCACGCTTGATCACCAAGCCCGGCATCCACAAACGCATTCGTCGTGTTGTGACTCGTGAACTGCACCTTCCGGACGCCTAAGCGATAAAACAGCCGGAGAACATCAAGGTCCCCCTCCATGTCGAATCCACCCTCGAGCGCCAGGACAACCGCAGTCTTGCCGCCCTCCACAATTCGTCGGACAT